>OHUV01000480.1_pt1 | contig 29163 bp, 17 predicted proteins | sample 1579281 | NCBI WGS metagenome assembly OHUV01 (sample SAMEA3882515, study PRJEB24775) | human gut metagenome | biome: human-associated habitat; feature: intestine environment; material: feces | place: Netherlands | collected 2009/2010
CGTACTCACGACGCACGATGTGGCCCGGGCCCTTCGGGGCGACCATGAAGACCGGGTGGTCCTCGGTCGGCTTGATGTAGCCGTAGTGGATGTTGAAGCCATGAGCGAAGGCGACGGCGGCGCCCGGCTTGATGTTCGGTTCGATATCGTTGGCCCAGATGGTGCGCTGGTACTGATCGGGAGCCAGAATCATGATGATGTCGGCCTCGGCGGCGGCTTCCGGAACGGACTTGACTTCCAGACCCTGCTCCTTGGCGTGCTCGACGGACTTGGAGGTCGGGCGCAGGCCGACGACGACGTCGACGCCGGAATCGCGCAGGTTCAGCGCATGGGCGTGGCCCTGGGAACCGTAACCGATGATGGCAACCTTCTTGCCTTCGAGGACCGAGAGATCGCCGTCGTTCTCATACCAAATTTGTGCAGCCATTGTACTTGGCACTCCTTTTGTGTAGTGGGGTGAACGCTTGAAAAGCGTTCGGGTTTCTACCATTCGCAGATGAAATTCGTGGTTTCGTGCATGGATTTTGTCCTGCAAACTGGGGTCCATCCTACCGGAGCGGCCGTTTTGGTACGTATCCAGTCCACAAAGTGAGCCGCGAAATCGTAAAAAATTCGTCGCGGCGCAATCGTGATACCTTTCCTGCGAAACCCCTACGGAAGCGACGTTTCGGGCCGTTGGAATGTTGTTTCCGTTGGGAATTGCGATTAAGCCCCTACCGAAGTGACGTTTCAATCGCTGAAAATGACGTTTGTGTGGGCAAGCATGTGCTTATTTAGGTGACGCTTCACGCATTTTGGTAGGAAAGTGGCTTAGGATAGGCACGTAGGATTGTTTGATGAGGAAGCTGAAGCAATGGTCACTGCGACGGGGATTGCGCCTGGTTCCGAAATGACGGCGCAGATGGAGCAGGTGGAGGAGCGTAATGTCTCGGGCGTGCTGCATGTCGCCTCGATTTTCGCCTCGCACATGGTATTGCAACGCAACAAGCCCATTGCGGTGTTCGGCGCATTGGCTGCCGATTGCGCCGGTATGGAGGTTGTGGCGGAAATACACGACTTTGACGGCTCCCTGATTGCGCAGGAACATGCTTATTCTTCGCAGAACGTGGTCAACGGCTTTTCGCAGTGGCGCGTGATGCTGCCCGCGCAACCGGAAGGCGGTCCGTACACGCTTCGTATCGTCGCGGGCAATGATGCCATCGAATTCGACGACGTGCTTATCGGCGAAGTGTGGCTCGCCGGCGGCCAAAGCAATATGGAACTTGAGTTGCGTAACAGCGAGCATGCCGACGAAGCACTTGAGGATTGCGCCGATCCGCTGCTGCGTTTCTACAATGTGCCGAAAACCGGTGTCATCAATCGCAATGCGGAAAATACGTCGAGTTGGCAGGAATCGTCGCCGGAAAACAGTGGCGTGATGAGCGCCGTCGCCTACTATTTCGCACGCAAGCTGCGCTCCGAACTCGACCCCGATCTGCCGGTCGGCATTGTCGACTGCTATATCGGTGGCACGTCGATCAGCTGCTGGATGAGCGAGGACGCACTCAATTCCAGCGATGCCGGCCGCGACTATCTGACGCGCTACCAGCGTGCGATCGCAGGCAAGACGCAACAGCAGTTCGAGCTGGAAACCAGCGAATGGCAGTCGCAGATGGACGCATGGAACGCGGCTGTGGAAACGGTGCGTCAGACCAATCCGAACGCAACGAGCAGCGAGTTGAGCGAACAGTGCGGCACCTGCCCGTGGCCGCCGCCGCTCACCCCTACATCGCAATGGCGTCCGTGTGGCCCCTTCCACGCCATGCTGGAACGTATCATGCCCTACTCGCTGGCCGGTTTCCTGTGGTATCAGGGTGAGGAAGACGAGCAATACAGTGGTTCCTACCGCGAGCTGCTCGGCATGATGATCGGCGAATGGCGTGCGCTGTGGAGCGAAAATCTGCCGTTCCTCATCGTGCAGTTGCCGCAATGGATCAACGGCAAGACGGCTGCGGACGGCAACGATCCGATGCGCTGGCCGGTGCTGCGTGAGGCCCAATGGGACGCCGCGCAGTCCATAGACAACGTGTACGCCATCTGCACGATCGACTGCGGCGAATACGACAACATCCACCCGCTGGACAAGCGCACGCCCGGCGAACGCCTTGCCAATTGCGCGCTGCGGCAAATCTACGGCATGGATCGCGTTCCGGTGCACGGCCCGACGGTGCTGGGCTTCCGATGCGACCCGAACGGCCGCGTACGCCTGTTCTTCCGCTATGCGCACGGTTTGCATTTCGAAGGCACCACGCCCGGCGGCGGCGGCGATGATTTCGATGGCCAGCTGCCGACTTTGGTGCGCGTGCCGGAATGTTCCGGCTTCGAACTGGCCGGTTCCGACGGTATGTTCCACCCGGCGACCGCCGCGATTTTCGTGGATTGCGACATCGATGATCTCGTCAATTCCAGAGTGAACGTGGTCGATTACAACGCCACGGAATTCGGCATTCCGATTAACAGCCGCAGCATCGGCACGATCACGCTGGCGACTCCGGATGTGCCCGAGCCGGTGGCGATGCGATACGCCTGGCGCAGTTGGGGTCCGGCTCCGCTGTTCAACGACGACGGCCTGCCCGCGCAGCCGTTCCGTCTGGACCTGACCGACCATACCTCCCCCGTCGAGTCCGCCGAGCCCGTCACCCCCGACGGCACCGCTGACTGAGGCCGTCGGTCTGGTCGCGCCGGTCTAATCGCCCCGTCTAATCGCAAAAACGGCATTCCCATCCGGCTTTTGTTACCGTAACCAGCCGATTCGGGTAACAAAAGCCGGAAGAGGAGGCCGTTTTGTGTTTTGTGCGATTACTCAGCGGTTGCGGCAGCCGCGTCGACAATCACCGCCGCGTCCTCGCCACGCTCGCTGCCGGACTTGCCAAGCGCAAGCTGGGCGGCGGCGAACAGCACCGCCAGCCAGATGACGCCGGCGATCACGGCGATGCGGTAGCTTGCGGAGAAGCACATGAGCACCACGACCAGCAGCATGAACGCGATCACCACGTACGGCGTCACATTGGCGAACGGCAGCTTGAACGCGATCTTGTCGAGCGCTTCCTTGCCCTTCAGCCCCTTAAGTTCGGCCGGGCCATCGCCAGCCGCAACCATGCGACGGAACTTGATCTCCGTAATCATGATCATGATCCAGTTGATCGCAGCCGCGATCGTGGCGATCGACATCAGGTAATTGAACGCGAATTCCGGCCATACGAACACGACGACAACGGCAATCGCAATAATTATCGCGGAAGTGATAACACCCCCAACCGGCACGCCTTTCTTGCTGAGCTTACCCAGGTAAGCCGGCGCGTTGCCCTGCTTTGCCAGCGAATACAGCATGCGGGAGTTGGCGTACAGGCCGGAATTGTAGACGCTCATCACAGCGGTCAGGCACACGAAATTGAGGATGCCGGCGGCCGCGTGCACGCCGACGGAATCGAAGATCTGCACGAACGGGCTGGAATCGCCGTCGATTTTGCTCCACGGAATCACCGCCATGATCACGCCGAGCGCGCAGATGTAGAAGACGAGAATACGCCAGATGATGCCGTTCGTGGCCTTCGGAATGGTGGTGCGCGGATTCTCGGTTTCGCCGGCGGTGATGCCGATGAGTTCGGTGCCGCCGAAGCTGAACATCACCACGACGAGCGCCATCAGCAGGCCGGTCCACGTGCCGTCGGCGTTGCGGGTCATCAGGCCGTGCGGCAGGAATCCGCCGTCCACGGTGAACCAGTTGGCGAAGCTCGCGCGAATGCCCGACGCGGTCGGCACGTTGGCGATGATCACATACAGGCCGCCGAGAATCATGGCCAGCACGGCCACGATCTTGATGATGGCGAACCAGAATTCGAATTCGCCGAACTTGTTCACGCCCATGAGATTCAGCGCCGCGATGGCCACGAGGAACACCGCCGCCGACACCCACTTCGGAATGTTCGGGAACCAGTAGTTCACGAACGAGCCGACCACGGCAAGCTCCACCATGGCCACCAGCACGTAGTTGAACCAGTAGTTCCAGCCGGAAATGAAGCCCGCTCGCCGTGACCAGTAGCGCGTCGCGTAGTAGCTGAACGCGCCAGCCTTCGGATCCTCGACCGCCATCTCGCTCAGAGCGCGCACGATCATGAAGATCGCGAGACCGCCGACGAGGTAGGCGAGCAGAATGGACGGGCCGGCCAGCTGGATGGATTCGCTGGAGCCGTAGAACAGGCCGGTGCCGATGGCGCCACCCAGCGCGATGAGCTGGATATGGCGGTTTTTCAACGATTTACGGAGCGTCGGCGGAACCGGTACATCGTCGGTTCCACGCGGCTTCTTTGCGGCGGTGACGTCGCTCATGGAGATTTCCTCTTCTCTGTTTCCTTGCGATTGCGCGTTGTGCGTTGCGCTCGCTGCTTGCGTTGCGTGCTGTTGCACGCTTGCATGTGCTTGTTTTGCTTGCTTTTTTGCGATTCGCCCTTTGTGAGGGAACGTTTCCGATTGTAGCGGGAAGCGGCGGGCAAAGTGTTGGTTTGTTCGTTCCGGAATGTCTGGTTTGCTTAACGGGTTGTTTGGTTTAGAAGTTCGATTCGCGCGATTGCTGTGCGATTCGAACGCGCGATTTGGACACGTGTTGCGGATGTGCGGTTTGGCGCGTCTTTCCAAGCTTCATGGTGTTCAATGGAATGAGGGGCTACGAACGGAGGTCGACATGGCATTCGTCAAGGACATGCTGCGAATGTGGGCGCATTCGTGGAAAAGATTCATTTCCATCGCCATGATCACGTTGCTCGGTGTGGCCGTGCTCACCGGCATTTACGCGGGCTGCCGTGACGCGTTCCGCAGCACCGATCGCTTTTTCGACGCGCAGGGCCTGCACGACATCCAGGTGCTGTCCACTGCGGGCCTGTCGAACGGCGATATCGCCGCGTTGCACAAGGTGAACGGTGTTGCGAAAGTGCAGGCGGAACGGTCGCAGGAAGTGACGTTCGATTTGGACGGCCGCAAGTCGGCGACCATGCAGGAAATCGGCACGAACGGCATTGACCAGCCATACTTGCAGGAAGGGCGCATGCCGAAGAAAGCCGGCGAAATCGCGGTAACCAGGAAATTTATTCGCGATTCGGGCAAGCGTATCGGCAGCCGCCTCACCGTAATCCCCGAATCGGCTTCCTCCGATACTTCCGATACGAACGATACGAACGGTGCGGACGGCACGAATGAAACGAACGGCACGGACGAGGCGCCGAGCTTCCCGACCAAGCTCACCATCGTGGGCGTGGTGCTCGATCCGCAGAACCTGAGCAACCCGGACGGCTACTCCGCCATGACCTCGTTCCGTTCCACCGCCACCACCGACTACACGTTCTTCGCGCCGTCCGATGGCGTGACCGGCACCCTCTACACGTCCGCCACGCTGCTCGTCAAGGGCGCGGCCGCCGAAAGCACGTTCGACGAATCGTACGAAAACACTGTCAAGCAGGTGACCGACCGCATCGACGGCCCCGTGAAAACCGACCGCCAGAAGGCCCGTCGGCAGGAACTGCTCGACGCGGGTAACAAGAAGATCGCCGACGCGCGTGCGGAAGCCGACAAGAAGTTCGCGGACGCGCAGTCGCAAATCGACGCGAATCGGCAGCAATTCAACCAGCAGGTCGACCAGATTGTCAGCATGCAGGCGGGCGCGGCAGCTGCGGGAGCTGCGGCAAACGGCGCGAACGCAGGTGCGGCGGCGGCCGCAGGTGCAACTACCCCCCAACTTGACGAAACCACGCGTGAAACAATGCGTGAAACCATCATCGCCGCTAGTCCCGAACTGACGCAAGCCAAGCAGCAGCTCGACCAGGCGCAATCGCAATTGAACGAGCAGAAGGCAAGTACCGAACATACGCTGAAAACCAAGGAAAACGAGCTGAAAACCAGCATTCCGCAAGTGCGCTGGTATGTGCAGGACCGGCAGTCGCTCGGCGGGTTCAGCGCGCTCAAATCCGACCTCGACTCCATCCAATCGCTCGGCAACGCGTTCCCGATTGTGTTCCTGCTGGTGGCCGTGATGATGAGCCTGACCGCCATGGCGCGCATGGTCGAAGAGGACCGCTCGCTCATCGGCACGTACGTGGGGCTCGGCTACGGGCGGCTGGCGGTCGCGTCGCGCTACCTGCTGTTCGCGTTGCTCGCCTGCCTCATCGGCGGCGGCCTCGGCCTGATCGCCGGCTTCCTTGGCATTCCTGCGTTCCTGCTGGTCGTATTGCAAGGCATGTATGTGATGCCCGGTCTGCGATTGGAATACGACTGGCTGTACGGCTCGCTCGGCATCGCGCTGTTCGTGGTCGGCGTGCTCGCCGCCACCATCTACGCGTGCGTGCAGGAAATGAGGCAGACGCCCGCCTCGCTGCTGCGCCCGAAAGCGCCGCGCGCCGGCTCGCGCATTCTGCTGGAACGGATTCGGCCGGTCTGGAATCGCATGGGCTTCCTCGGCAAAGTGACCGCGCGCAACATCTTCCGCTTCAAGTCGCGCCTCATCATGACGGTCGGCGGTGTGGCCGGCTGCACCGCGCTGATCGTCTGCGGCCTGGCCATCAACGACACCGTCGCAGACCTCGGCATCAAGCAATACCGCGACATCTACCAGTACGACCTGATGGTGGTTTCCGACGATTCGGGCGCGTCGGCGATGCGCACGAAAGTCGCGTCAGACGGGCGCGTCACGTCATCGCTTGACGTGCGCATAGAGTCGGGCGATTTGACGGTTGCGGGCAGTGGCGACGGTGACAGCGGCAAGGCCGGCAGCAGCGGCAGCGAAAGCATCCAGCTGGTCGCGGTGCCGGAAAAGCATCTGTCCGATTTGGGCGAAATGGTCACGTTGCAGCCGGTCTCGTCCGGCATACTGGGCACGTCCGGCGTCGGCAAAACCGGTTCGCTGAAGCTCGATGACGATGGCGTGATCGTCGCGCAGTCGGCGGCAAGCGCGCTGGGCGTCAAGGCCGGTTCCAAGGTGCGACTGACCAACGGCGACGGCGTGCAGGCGACGGCGAAGGTGAGCGCGGTGAATCGCAACCTCATCGGCTCGGATGTGTATGTAAGCGAAACCTACTACGCCAAGCTTTTCGACTCGAAAGACGCGAAGAACACCAAGAATTCCAAGAGTTCCGAGGATTCCGAGGCTCTGACGTGGAACGCCATGCTCGCCAAGCTTTCCGGCTCCGACACTTCGCAAACCGACTATGCGGAATCGCTCGAAGAAGACAGTTCGGTGATGAAGGCCGTAAGCTGCGCGCACATGGCCGACAGCTTCAAATTCGACCTCATGGGCGCGGTGGTGGCGCTGATTGTGGCGCTTGCCGGCGGTCTGGCGCTTGTGGTGCTGTTCACGCTCGCCAATACGAACGTGTCGGAACGCGTGCGCGAGATGGCCACGCTCAAGGTGCTTGGCTTCTTCGACCGCGAAGTGCACCATTACGTGAACCGTGAGATGATGATCCTCACCGTCATGGGTGTGATACTGGGCTTGCCGCTCGGCCGGCTCGTCGGCGGCATGCTGACGATGGCGCTCAACATGCCCTCGTTGTATTTCGAGGTGGAGGTCAAGCCGCTGAGCTACGTGATCGCGGCCGTGGCGACCATGGCCTTCGCGCTGCTCGTGCAGCTGTTCGTCAACCCCGTCCTCGACCGCATCGACCCCATCAGCTCCCTCAAGTCCGTGGAGTAGCGCCCCTCCGAAGCCCTCTCAGTTCTTCGGGTAGCGGTAGTTGTGGGGGAGTTGGGTGGTGAGCTGCGGGTCGAGGCCGAGTTCCTTGAGTTGGCGGTCGATTTCGAGGCGCGCACGTTCCACAAGTTCGGCGCGACGGCTGTCCAAACCGTTCAGCCCCTCCTGCTTTTCCAGCGATTTCAACGTCTCCGCCATACGCTTGAGCCGGTCCTGATGGTGCAGCAGCGCACGTACCTGCGCATGTTCGCGTACGATCGTCCGCCAATCGGATGGCGTGTGCGCAATCTCCCGAACCGCGGTGACGGGGTGTATGTCGGCCACCTGATACGTGATCGAGCCGAGCAGCGGCATCAGGAACACCGTAATCGCGCCGGCTGCGACCAGTGTCGACGCGGTGTCGCTTTGCATGGTGCCGACCTTCACCGCCAGCGACGTGACGGCGACGATGATCGGCAGCGCGGTCGTGCAATACAGGGCTACGGTGACGCGATGATGCGATGACAGCGGATTCTTGCGTTTGTCGAGCGATAGCGCAACATATACGGGCACCGCGCGAATCAACATGAGCATGACGATGAACGCGACGAGCAGTGCGGGCCGGCCTGCCACGGCGCGCACGTTGATCGCGGCGCCTGACACCACAAAAAATACAGGAATGAGGAAGCCGTAGCCGACACCCTCCAACTTCATTTCCAGCGACTTGCTGCCGTCGGGGATGATGTAACGCAGGATGAAGCCCGCGGCGAACGCGCCGAGCACCGCGTCAAGTTCGAACAGCGCGGAAATGGTGACAAGGAAGATGAGCAGGAATGTGGTCAGTCGCATGAGCGTTTGCGATGACGTGTTCGCATTTTCCGTAAGGAAACGGTACAGGCGATGGCCGGTTTTCAGTGCTTTCGTAGGTAGCATCGCGCACAGTAGGCAGATGGCAAGGAACGCGCCGAGCACGAGCATGGTTTGCCAGCCGGTTCGGGTGGACAGCAGGATGGCCATGGCAAGGATTGGGCCGAGTTCGCCCCACGTTCCGTACGAGATGATGGCGTCGCCGATGGGGGTGCCTTCGAGGTTGCGTTCCTTGAGAATCGGCATGAGCGTGCCGAGCGCGGTGGTGGTGAGTGCGATTACCGTGGCCACACCGTTGATGCCTTGCTTGGTGAAGAACGGAAGGAATGTCACAACCAGCCAGGCGAGGCCTAGCGTGATTCCCCATGTAAGCAGTCCGACTTTGCCTTGATGTCCGGCGAGTCGTTTGGGGTCGATTTCGTAGCCGGCGAGCAGGAACAGGAACGCCATGCCGAGCTCGTTCAAGAGTTTCACGGCGTCGTTTACTTCGATCACGCCTAGTCCGTACGGGCCGAGCGCGGTTCCGGCGGCGAGCAGCAGCACGGTCTGTGGAATGAACTTGCCTGGGATCAGCTGCGCCACGATTGGGCTGACGGCCGCCACCGCCATGATGATGGTTAATGAAACGAGCTCTTGCGTCATGTTTCCAGCCTAGTGAGTCTGCGTGACGGTGCTCGGATACGCGGTGACCCCCATGACGCGCTGGGGGTGAGGTTAAGTTTTGTTAATTTTATGGGGGGGGTCTATGAGCTTTTATTATCCGTGGAAAATGGCGGGACTGTTTTGTTTGAAGGTTGGTCCCCTCTTTTCGTTGAAGGGGATGGGTTTTTCGTTCGAGGGTTTTAACGAGGGTGTTAATGGAAAGAGCCCGATATGATGCTGAATCGAGCTGTTTAGGCGATTTAGGGGGTATAAAAAATGATTGATGGCAAATTCACAGCAAAGGAGCGTGCGTATCTGGCCAGCCTGCCAGCGGTCAAAAGCGTGAGCCCATCCCATATCCGGTATACCGATCGCTTTAAGGTCGAGGTCATGTGCCGGTACAACGCGGGCGAATCGCCGTCGGCCATCTTTCGGGAGGCGGGTCTCGACCCCAAGCTGATCGGCTACAAGCGCGTGGAACGGTGCATCGCGCGCTGGAAGCAGCAGGAGGAGCGGAACAAGCGCAGGAACGAACATACGAACCATTACATGCAGGATTGTGATGACGAGCTGGAAGCCATCGAACTGCGCGGAGACGATGTGGATCAGTCCGTGGTGGATCTTTATGGCGCTGGCGCGGCAGGGACGTCGGGAAGCGACGTCGCGACGAGAAACGTTGGCGCGTCGGGAAGCAACGGCGTGCAATCGCAAGGCTCGGACAAGTTGCAGGAATCGCGCGCATCGCAGGATATGCTGTCGAAACTTGCACAGGCACAGCTGACCATCAACAAATGCGACATGCTGATAGCCAAGCAGGCGTTGCGTATCGACGAGCTGGAACGCGTGCTGCGGAAGTTCATCCAGTGATGCGTGCGAAACGTATGAAAAACATGGAACGTACGGAAGGCGCGGAACCGTCTTTCAACGAGATAATCGACGTTTCCGACGATATGCGCAGACGGCGTGGCTGCCGCAGGAAAACCGTCGCCATGCGTGTCTCCGCTGCGCTGTTGATCGTCATTTCCATTTGCATCGGCGGTTTTCCGGCGATGTTGCAATACCGGTCGGCACACGAACTGTCGAATACGTCGGACCAGTCCGCACGTGCGGTTGCGGGCTGGCCGTATCCGCAGGCCGACGACGCGATCGCAGCGGCCAAGGAATACAACAAACGGCTCGCCGCATCGGGTCAGCCGATCCTCGGCGAGGCGAAGGATCCGTTCTCCCAGGCGCAGGGCAGTTCGCGGTCCAGTGAATCCGGTTCCAACGAATCAGACAGCGCCAGCGCCAAAGATACGGAATATCAAAGCCTGCTGGATTCCGGCAGCGGTGTGATGGGCACTATCCGCATTCCGAAAATTTCTGTGAAACTGCCGATTTACCATGGCACGTCGCAGTCGGCACTTGCGTCCGGTGCGGGGCATTTGTATGGCAGTAGTCTGCCGGTGGGCGGCAAGGACACTCATGCCGTGATCACCGGGCATCGCGGACTTGTGGACGCGATGATGTTCACCCGATTGGATGAGATGCGCGTCGGCGACTACTTCTACATCGAAGTGATGGGCCGCACGCTCGGCTACAAGGTGGATCGTATTTCCGTGATCGAGCCGAACGATACGTCGAAGCTGAAGATCGTTCCCAGCGAAGACCGGGTGACGTTGATGACGTGCACCCCGTACGGCGTTAATACGCATCGACTGTTGGTTTCTGCGGTGCGCTCGCCGATTCCCGACGTGGTACCGGCGGAGCATGATGCGGCGAAGGATGCGCGAACGATTGCGACCACGGCCGCGGTGGTCACGTTGCTGCTCGGTCTGCTGCTGGCATGGTTGCGCGGGCGACCGTGGCATATCCGTAGGCATGCGGCTTGGTGGCCGAAGCGTGGCTAACGACCGCTGTTTGCCGATGCCCCCTGCCGGCTTTTTTATTCGGGTATCACCCATATTGTGAAACGTTGCGATTGCAACGGTTGACGATGGTATAATACCTCGACTTTCCCGCACTTAGGGTGTGCATCTCCCGACGTCTTTTCTCCTACATTCAAGATTGGAGCGCCGGAAGTGTATCCGTACTGGACATAGCATGTGCCGGTGCGTGATGCGCGGACGGTGTTAGAGACGGAAACCGCGTTGAAGCGCGGTATTAAGGGGACAATGCACATGAGGCATGTACATGAATCTGAGGCAAAGCCAAAAGGGAACTTTGCCAAGCGAATCGTAGCCGCGGTAGCCGCGGTCGCCATGCTTGGTGGCATGGGCTACGCCACCACTTCTACTGCACTAGCCAATGACGTCAATGCCACTGTTGAGCAGCAGAATGGTATCAGCATTGGTCTGCATGATTACGATCGCAACTCCATCAACAATAATCATGCGTTGCATTTTATGAGCGGAGGAAACGAAGCCGGCTATAACCGCTATGTTCAAGATGGCAGAGGTGCGTACGCGGGCATTGTGAAGCTTCTGCTGACTAACGATTATCCGACCATGGCGGATGGCAACGAATCGCTGGATTATCTCTTCGGCGGTGCGTCTGATAATGCTGTGACTAATTACACGCCGGACGGTGGTTTGCTGACTCCGGATGGTCAAGGGAATTACAGTTTCGATGCGGCGTCGAAATATGCGAAATATGACCACAATAGCAATCGATTCGAATTGACCAATCAGACCCAGAGCGGGAATCGTGACCCGCTGTTCACGCCGTTTGGCAATGACAGCGACGACAATAGGTATTCGTTCGGCATGAACCTTGGGGCCGATTTCTATATGCCTAAAGATGGCAAAGTCAACAATCAGAACATGGTGTTTGATTTCACCGGTGACGATGATGTGTGGGTGTTCATCGATGATGTGCTGGTGCTTGATTTGGGTGGTATCCATCAGGCGATACACGGAACGATTGATTTTGCTACTGGGAATATCACGTATGATCGAAATCAAAGTTATGGTTCGGATCGCGCGACGACAATTAGCCAGGCATTCAGTAATGCGGGCAAGAACTGGGATTCCGCTGCATATAAAACCCATCATTTGAGCTTCTTCTATCTGGAACGTGGCGACGGTGGCTCCAACTGCAAGATCAGCTTCAATTTGCCGGTGAAGCCGTCCAAGGCCATTGACATTGAAAAGCAGACATTGGGCACTATTCCAGCCGGTCAACAGTTCCAATTCCAGCTGTTCGCCAATGGCTTGCAAACGCCATATGAAGGCAAATACAGCGTTTACAATGCGTCCACCAATCAGGTTGTCAGCTCTGGTTTGAACACCGGTTCGAACGGTGTGATCACTTTGGCCAAAGGCCAATTTGCTCGTGTGCAATCCAATGATTTCCCTGATGACACAACCTATTCGGTGCGTGAGCTGAATTCCGGCAAATACACTGTTTCCGCGAATGGTGAGGCGTTGTCGCAGCACAACGATGGAAATGGTGGTTCCTATGCGGAAACCCATTCTTTCAAGGTGAGCGATACCAGCCATGTGACTGTTATCAATTCCAATGTGAAGCCACAAAACAATAAGACCATCGAAAAGGTCGATGGTGGTGATGGCGACCAGTACGAGTTGCATTTGAATGCTTCGGGTGATAGCGCTTCTTCCGAAACCACTATCGCCACTCCGGCCGACATTGTGCTGGTTATGGATAAGTCCGGCAGTATGCAGGATAAAAACGACAATCGTGATACTAACGCGAAGAACGCGGCAAATAAGCTTGCTGAGAAATTACTGACCGAGGCGAATTCCAAATTACCGGAATCTCAACAAGTCCAAATGGCGGTTGTGACATTCAGCGACACGGCCTCGACTAAGCAAGACTTCACCACATCTGTCAGCAAGATTAAAACAGCTGTGTCCAGCAGACCTGATGGTGGAACCAACTGGGAGGCTGCGCTTAAGCAGGCGAATGATCTGCAAGGACGCACGGGTGTGAAGAAGCACATCATTTTCTTGTCTGACGGCAATCCGACGTTCCGTATATCCAATTATCCGATTGGGTGCAGCAAAAAAGGGTGCAATCCTGATGATGATTGGCGTACTACACCTCAGGGTGTGCATGGTGCAGGTACCGAGGGTAGTGATAATTACTACGGTTACAACTATGCTGCCGCTCTGGCCGAGGCCAACAGGCGGAAGAGTAATGTTTCGCTTTATGTGGTGAAGGCTTCGACTGACGCCAATAGAATGTCCGATTTCGCCCGTGAAGCCAGTGCGGTGAACGGTCAGGAATTCGATGGCACGAATGCTGAGAATCTGACAAAAGCATTCAACCAGATCTATTCCAGCATCACCTCCTCCGCGAAGATCAAGGTCTTCTCCATCACCGACACCTTGTCCAAGTGGGTCGACCCGGTCGATTTCGCTGGCATGGCTGCCGGTACCAACATTACGCGGTATGTGACGGTGAAAAACGGCAATAAGATGCTGACGGGCGGATATACGGCCACGTACGGTGTCGATCAATTTGGCAATCGCACGGTGACGGTGACGTTTAACGGCAATGACGGCATCGTCGCAGAGAAAGCCGACAGCATCGACGTATCCTTCAAGGTCAAGCCAAGCGATGCCGCCTATGCCACTTATGCCGGCAACCAGCAATACCCGAATGTGGGAGAGCCGAATACTGGCACCGCATCTGCGGGCCAGCCGGGATTCTATTCCAATGTGGACGCGCGATTGAACTATTGCGTGCTTACCGAGGTTAATGGAACTACGTCATGCGCACCGACTGAAGTCGAGTATCCGCATCCTGTGGTGCAGGTGAAGCTCGGCAAGATCAAGATCGTCAAGCAATGGTCGGATGGTGCGAGCAAGCATGATGACGGTTCCGTTACGGTGCAGTTGCAGCGTAAGAAGAGCGGCGATTCCAATGCTCAGCTGGAGAACGTCGGTGGCGTAATCACGCTGAATAAGGGCAATGATTGGCAGACGACTGTCGACAACCTGGTTCCTGGATACACGTATTCCGTGGCGGAAATCTCTGGTGATGACCGATATGACGTCTCCTATATGGGAAACAATGTCGACTTGACCAAGCAGATGGTGTGGTCTTCCAATGCCGATGCGGGCACGTTGAACGCGACCATCACTAACACGTTGAAGACGGTTGCCCTGGAGAACGCGATTTCGGTGAAGAAGGACCTGGCCGGACGCGAGTGGAAGACCTCCGACACGTTCGATTTCACTCTGGCGGCGAAGGGCAATGCGCCGTTGCCGGATAAGTGCGAAGCCGATCAACCTTGTACGGTGAAGGTGAACTCCGATTCGGGCAGCCATACCGCGTCCTTCGGCAACATCACTTACAACGCTGGCGATGCCTCTTACACGTATTACGTGACGGAGGTCAAGGGCTCTATCGCTTCATTGCATTATTCGCAGGCGAAGTATGAGGTTGTCGTGACTGTCGCGAAGGACTCCAACGGAGAGTGGAAGGCTTCCGTGAAGTCCGTGACCAAGGTGCTGGATGACAACGGTGCAGCAGTTCCCGAATCGCAAAGTGCTGCTACTGAACCTGTCACCTTCACCAACCGATATGTCGCGGTGTCGGCGCTGCCGTTGACGGGTGGTGCGACGGGACGCCAGTGGCTACTGGTCGGTGGCGTGATCGGCGGACTCGCGGTGCTGCTTATCGGCGCTGCCGAAATTTGGAATAACAAGAAGCGACTCGTCTGAGTTGCTGTGTGAGGCCGGAATGCCTACCAACTTGAGGGCATTCCGGCCGGCAAATCAAAATTTGCGGATCGCGGGAGCAAGTTGGGTTCCCGCCTCCCGCGATTGCAAAAACAAGTAATCAAACAATAAGGAAGAGGGGATTCTCATGAAGATGAGGAAACTTTTCGCCGGCATCGCCGCCGCGGCGACGCTGCTGGGTGGCATGGCCCTGGGCGCAACCAGCGCACAGGCCGATGACGCTGCTGGTACTCCGGTAACGGGCGTAGCAACGTTCACGTTCACCGCTGAAACCGCTGAACAGCTGACCAACGCCAACCTGAAAGCATACAAGATTGGCGATTATGTTCAGTATGGTTCCGGCGAGAACGTTGCTTATGGTGTGGTGACGAATTCTAACAATAAGACTGCCGTTGACTCCGCGTTGAAGGCTGCCGGTGTGGATACTACGGATTCTGAGGTGGACCATCTGGCCGCAGCCCTGAATGCCGGCACTCTGGATGTTTCTGCTGCTCGTCCGTGGGCTTCTCCTGAGAAGACCCGTAAGTTTGCTAATGCTCTGGAGAGTGAAGGCAAACTAACTGCTGTGACGTCGTTCACTCTGGGCAAGCCAGTTCCTGCTACGAATGGTAGTGCGGATGCTAAATACACTGCTACCGCGACCCTGCCTGCAGGTATCTATGTGTTCATTGATTCCGCGTCTGCCACTGGTTCTGTGACCAAGGCAATCCCGATGATTGTCGCTTCCGGCACCGTTAACGCTGAGAAGAAGGTTCTAACCGATCCGACTGCCGCTGCCACCGTGAACATGAAGAACACCAACAACCCCGGAAAGACTAAGGAAGTCAATAAGCTTTTTGCTGCCATCGGCGACATTCTGACCTATACCCTTACCGGTACTATCGCGAACCCGGCTCCGACCGAGTTCAAGTTCACCGATAAGCCGGGCACGGGTCTGACCATCAAGGCTGGTACTTTCAAGTTCTATGCCAATGATGTTCAGATTTCCGACGCAGACGCTGCGACTGACTTCAGTGTTCCAGCTAATGACGTGACCGGTAGCACGGATGCATCCTTCGATGTGACCGTGAATGATCCGTCCAAGTATGCAGGCAAGACCATCAAGGTCACCTTCGACGCGGTGGTCAATGATGAGGCTTCCGTCACCGATGGTGTGGTCAACAAGCTTGACAACTACGGCACTGATATTAAGGCCAATACTGGGTTTGTCGGATTCGACTTCACCAAGGTTGATCCGGACAGCAAGGGTATCGAGGGCGTCACCTTCCAGGTGAAGGACGGTGGCACCGCGTTGTACTTCGTGAAGCAGGACGACGGTTCCTACAAGAAGGCTGCTTCCACCAATACTCCGGATGCGACGACTGATGTGAAGACCGATGCCAACGGCAAACTGGTGTTCACTGGTCTTGATGCAACCAAGACTTACACCGTCACGGAAACTGCACGTGCCAACGGCAACTACCTTGACATCAAGCCGAGCTTCGCCGTGTCTTTCTCTAATGGTGTAGCTGTTCTGGCTAAGACCGCCACTTCCGATCCGTGGGGCTTGGTCAACACCACCGCCAAGACCGTGAAGAACATCAAGTCCATCACCCAGCTGCCGCTCACCGGCGCTGCGGGAACCATGCTGTTCACCGTTGTGGCTCTGCTCGTGGCTGGCGCTGGCGTGACCATCGCCATCAAGTCTCGTCAGAACGCCGAGGCCTGATCGCCCATCTCTGACGGTGTTCGTTAAGAACACCAATTCGGAGTGATTTAAGGTCGACCCATTATGGGTCGGCCTTTTTGTATTGCTCTGTATTTCATGTGGGATTGCTTGGATTGCGCCATATTACGTTGCTTTGGACGTGCCACCCGATGTGGGTGGGCATTGCATTTTTCGAGGGTATAAGGAGTTTCGGTGGGATGTGTTGCAACAAACGGAATCTGGAAACGTGAACCGTTATGGGGGCTGTTAGTCAGGGGAGTGAAGTGGGGGTATTGCACGGAAGGAGAGCCATAGAATCGCAGGCACATCCGCAAAAGAAAGCAACGAAGCATCAATGGGAGGTATTGCGATGCGCAGTGGGGGAGCATTCAGTGACGAGGAGATTCAGCTGTTGCGTGGATTGCCGGCTGTTTCCAATGTGACTCGTGATCGTATCACCTATTCCGACACATTCAGACAGTTGTGCACCATCCGATATCTTGCGGGGGAATCGCCAACCAAAATCTTTCGTGAAGCGGGTTTACCGCCGGAACTTGTCGGATACAAGCGTATCGAACGTAGCGTGGCGCGCTGGAAGGAAGCTGCCATCAAATCCGTGAACGGCAGCAACACCATGACCGATGGTGAGATCATAGCGCAGCTTGCGGCGCGGTATAAGCGTGCGTTGGCGACGAGGCGGAGTCTTGAAGACATCGCCAATACGGCCACTGAGCCGAAGCCTGCCGCAACGGCTGCGTCGAATGACGTTCATCCGTTGTCTCTCGGACTGTTCGACGGTGATACGGCCGGCATTATTATCAGGCAGCAGGCTCGTCGTATCGACGAGCTCGAGCGCGATGTGGTGAGGTTGCGCAACAAGCTGGACAAGGAAGTCGGGCCCAATCCTGCCTCCGCTGAGGCCTGACTTATGCTATCTAGCTTATAGATGGCGGGTGGTTCGCCCCATTTGCCAGTTCGGGGGTATAAATCATACCCCCGAACCGCCTATTCTCGTCTAGCACCCGCCATCTATAAGCGAAATACCTTTCCGCAAAGCCCCAAATCCGCCATCTATAAGCCAGATAGACCCATCAGTTTGACCATGGATAGACTCGGTTAGAGATGCTCTTGGCAAAAATGCCAATTTCGGCCTCCTGCAAAGGGTTTTGATGGGTCTAACCCATGATTTACATAAAACCTAACCCACGATTTGCGTAAGTCCTAACCCATGATTTGCGTAAAACGTGGTTCGCTCAGAGCTGTGGCCGGAGACCGTCCAAGTTCGACCGACATTATCGGAATCGTCAGGGAAGAAGGCACGCGGGCGGAGTGCAATATAATGTTCCCTATGGCTGGCAGTTCAAGGGGGCAAGACTGATGGCAGTTTTTCCGCATGGGAGCGCGCGCGGCGGGTCGAGAAGCGACGGTCCGCAGCAAATTAAGGACTTACGCGCCGACGATTTTTATGGCGATTCGCACGATGGCAACGACGGCTCGCGCGGTTCGCACGACACCACGCGCAACACCCGCACCTACACCCTCCCGACTTTCGCGGAGGCGACCGATGTGTCCGAAGAGATTCGCGAGCGTCGCGCGGATCGCAACAAGTCCATTGCCATGCGCGTGCTTGCGGCGGTGCTGATTTTCTCCGCAATCGGCATTGGTCTTTTCCCGAAAGTGCTGCAATACCAGTCCGCGCAAAAGCTGGCGAGCACGTCCGCCCGTTCCGAGCAGAGCGTCGCGGGCTGGCCGTATCCGCAGGCCGACGAGGCATTCGCCGCGGCTAGGGCGTACAACAAGCGTCTCGCCAAGTCGGGGCAGCCGGTGATTGGCGAGGCTGAGGATCCGCTCGCCGAGTTGTACAACAACAATCAGTCCGACTCCAGCGACGGTTCCGGTTCCAGCTCGACGGGCGCAGGCGCCACTGGCGATGGTAACAAGGATTCCGCTAGCTCCAAAGACGCGGAATACCAGCGTTTGCTGGATACTGGCGATGGCGTGATGGGTTCCATCCGCATTCCAAAGATTTCTGTGGATTTGCCGATCTACCATGGCACGTCGGAGCAGACGCTTGCGTCCGGTGCGGGGCATTTGTATGGCAGTAGTCTGCCGGTGGGTGGCAAGGATACGCATGCGGTGATTACCGGACATCGGGGTTTGGTTGAAGCCTCAATGTTTACGCGTTTGGATGAGATGCGGGTTGGTGATTACTTCTATATCGATGTGATGGGCCATACTCTTGGCTACAAGGTGGATCGCATCACCGAAATCAACCCGGATGACACGTCGAAGTTGAAGATCGTGCCCGGCGAGGACCGTGTGACGTTGATGACATGCACCCCGTATGGCGTGAATACGCATCGTCTGTTGGTTTCGGCATTACGTTCCGCCATTCCCGAAGAGATTCCCGCGGAGGATGATGCGGCAAAAGATGTGCGTGTGATTGCGGGCGTGGTGTCAGCTGCCACGTTGCTGGTCGGTTTGTTGTTGGTTTGGCTGCTCCGCTGTCCGTGGCATGTCCGTAGGCATGCCGCTTGGTGGCCAAAGCGCAACTAGGGGTTGATGGCGTTAATGTTGCACTTGACAGATGCTTTTTTGTCGGGGAAAATTCTGAAAGAGACATGACAACGTTTGCTTATAGTTTTTGCATCGCGATTTACGGGGGTAAGAATACTCTAGAATCGCGATGATATGTGCGATTTCAAGGAAAGTATATCCCCTTGATTACCTCGTTGGGAGGGTATGTATCCCTCTGTTTTTCTCCTTAAGGTTTAGGCAACGAAGCGATTGTCGGACGGTATGTGAAGCGAAGACGCATCAAATATACCGGTCGAAGGAGGAAGGTATTTCCCGATTGCTTAACGGTACAAGGGGGTAGGCGTATGAGACACGTCTTTGAGCGAAACAGGGCGAGGGGCACAGGTCTGTTCACGCGTCGTGTCATTGCGGCCGTCGCGACGGTCGCAATGCTCGCCGGCGTGGGGTGCGTCACTGCTTCGTCAGCGGCGGCGGAAGATGCCACGGGAGCCTTGGAACAACAAATCGAGCAGCCGGTATCGCAAGAATCTGGGCAAGAGGATTCACAGCCGGTGGAACAAAATTTGATGGTGGGAGAAGAGCAGCCGTCAGAGCAAGAGCAGCCGTCAGATCAAGAGGCTTACCAGCAAGTCGAACAAGAAACGGAACAAGAAACGAAAGAAGAGACTGAGCAGTGGGTTGAGCAGGAGGTTGAACAACAATCTGAACAACCTGATGAGCAGCCAGTTACGTTGTCCGCTCAACCGATTGCGCGAGCAAATCGGGCGCAGTCGGTTGCGCAGAACGAGACCGGTTCCCAGTTGGGCGCTCCGGAGAAGCATAAGCGCATCAAGAAGAACGATAATGGCAGTTACACCGTGAACGTGGATGTGAAGGGCGCTTCCAGCACCACCACGGTCACCACCACCCAGCCGATCGACTTCACGCTGGTGCTGGATGTGTCCGGTTCGATGGACGATCCGATGAGTAAGACGGATCGGACCAAGCGGTTAGACGCACTGAAAGAAGCGGTTAAAGCATTTCTTGATGAAGCCGCGAATACTAATACGGAGGCCGGTTCCGAACTGGTTCGCGTTGGACTGGTGAAGTTCGCCGGCGATAAAACGGACAAAATCGGGGATGACATGTACCGAAGTGGTGGGTACACCTACAACTACTCCCAAATCGTTAGCAATCTGACTGCGGATATGAACGGTCTGAAGAACAAAGTCAGCAAACTCAAAGCCGCTGGCGCCACCCGCGCCGACAATGGATTCAATCGTGCGGTCAAGGTGATGGGCAGTGCTAGTGCTCGAACCGATGCGAAGAAGGTCGTTATCTTTTTCGCGGATGGTTCGCCTACATCGTCTAGTGGCTTCGAGGGTAAAGTGGCAAATAAGGCCGTCGAAGCTGCCAAGGAATTGAAAGATGGTGGCGCCACGGTGTATTCCATCGGCATCTTCGCCAGTGCCAACCCGTCCTCGCTCTCCAGCAACGAGAACCAGTTCATGCATGCGGTGTCCAGCAATTTCCCAAAGGCAACGAAATACAACCAGCGCGGTGAAGGGAATATCGAAGCCGGCTATTATAAAAGCGCGACGAACGCTTCGGAGCTGAATACCATCTTCGACGAGATTGAAAAAAGTGAGACTACCACGTCCGCATACACCAAGGTGACCATGGAGGACACGCTCTCCGGCTATGTCGAGCTTGCGGATAGCAACTACAAGGTCGTTGCCAAGGATGCTTCCGGCAAGGTGGTCTCCTTGACTAAGAATGTCGATTACACCTTGACGTATGACGCGAGCACGAAGAAATTCACGGTCGCATTCCTGAAGCCTCTGGTCAACAACGTGACATACACGCTGGAATACAACGTGAAACCCACGCAGAAAGCGTATGACGAGTATGCCGCCAACCTGAACGCCGGTAAGGATGGATATGACGGCGTAAAGGGTAACGCGAACACCGATCTGCCGGGAAACGCCACGTCCTCGAACCAGCCGGGTTTCCATACGAACGATTCCGCGTGCCTGGCGTACTCGGCCGATGGCGTGGATCATAAGTGTAGTGAGAACCCGTATCCGCACCCGGTGGTGCAGGTAGTCTCCTCGACGTTGCACATCGACAAGCAGTGGAGCGGTAACGGCCAGAAGCCGGAAAGCATCACGGTGGATATCAAACAGGGCAACGGCACCTATAAGACGGTCACGCTGAAGCGTGACGATAGCGGCAAATGGTCCACTGACGTGATTATTCCGGCAGGCGCCCAAAAGACGTACACGGTGACGGAAGTCGAACCGGACAGCCACTTGTGGAAGGCTTCCTACCAGCACAAGGTCGGCGATGGAAATCTTGCTGACGGCAATGTGGTGACGGTGCCGGAATCCATGGCATCGCAGAACGCCACAGTAGTCATCACCAACACGTTGAAGCAGACCATGCTGACGCATGCGATTGGCGTGCAGAAGGAGCTGGTCGGCCGCGATTGGAAGGATTCCGACGAGTTCACTTTCAAGCTGAAGGCAGACGATTCCAATCCAGACGCGCCGATGCCGTCCGACTGCAAGGACAAGCTGTCCTGCACGGTGACGGTGAAACGCGATTCGTCTGACGATCACGTTGCTTACTTCGGCGACATCACGTATGACGCAGGTGAAGCCGAGTACACATATCTTGTGACGGAGAACGCTGGTAATGTTTCCGCAATGTATTACTCGCAGGCGGAATACCGGGTGGTCGTGTCCGTGATGAAAGACGGAACGTCCGGTGAATGGAGGGCCGTTGTCGAATCCGTGACCCAGCTGAAAACCGATTATGGTGTCGCTGGTTCGAATTGGGATAGTACCCGGCCAATGCTGTTCACCAACAAATACATTTCGGCATCGTCGCTGCCATTGACGGGCCGCATGGGCGCGGAACGATGGTGGCAACTGGCGGCGAGCGGGATTGGCGTGCTGGCATTGCTGGCCGTCGCTGCGGCCGACCAGTGGAGACGCAAGAAGCGGCTCGGCTGAACAACACAGGATTTGCGGATCGCGGGGGCATGTTGGGTTCCCGCCTCCCGCGATTGCAGAACACAGTAACCAACAATTAGGAAGAGGAGATTCTCATGAAGATGAGGAAGCTTTTTGCAGGGCTGGCCGCCGCGGCAACGTTGCTGAGCGGCATGGCCATCGGCGTCGCCGCCGCACAGGCTGATGATGCTCCATTGCTGCAAGTTAACCACGCACAGGAAGGCCATACGTACACGCCATACAAGTTTGCCACGTTCGAGAATCCTGGCGATGGCTCGGTCGAAGTGAAAACGGTTGACGCATGGAAGGGAGCTGTGACCACCGCTGCTGACGTGGCTGATGGAAGCCACAACGGCATCCCGACAGAGTACAAGGATAATCCAGCCGCCTATGTGGCGACGTTCACTGCGGATCAGCTCCGTGTCTTCGCCAAGACCTTGGCTGGGATTACTCCGCCGGCAGGACCTGATGGTACTGGCCTGACCGTAGCCAAGGATCAGGCAAATACGAGCCAGGTGGTCAATGTGAACGGAGAAGGCTGGTATCTGGTGAAGGATACGTTCACCAAGGCTGGCGAAACGACTGTGACGTCGGGGACTCCGGCTGTGGTGGCCACCACCGTCAATGGACTGTCCAATCTGAGGATTGCGGCCGATACGACGACCGGTCAGGGCAACATCACGACTGAAGGCCAGTTCAACGCGAAGAACGCGAATCCGACCGACGAGCCGCTCAAGTTCGCCCGGATGAATGACGTGGATGTGAACGGTAAGAGCGTAAAGGTGGGCGACACCGTGGACTTCACTGTGGCCGCGGACGTTCCTCATGCTGCGGCTGGCTGGGATGCGTACCCCTTTACCATTACCGATACCGCGTCCAAAGGTTTGCAGATTGCGGCAAAGAGTGCCTTCACGGTCCAGTTCGGAGATCATACTACTGTGGATCCCGATCTGTACACGATAACGCAGGAAGGCAATGCTCAATCCGGCACCACCACGACCATCTATTTTGCCGATGCCACAACGCTGGCCGGTAGGACGATCGTCGTGTCGTACCAGGGCACCGTCACCAAGGATGCGTTGGATGGCTTGAGCGGCAGTGTGGACAACAAGGCCACAATCACCACCAAGGATGGTACCAGCGGTGAAGGCAAGACTGTCCTTAAGACCTACGGTTTCCAGTTCACGAAGATTGGCAAGGAAGGGAATGAGGCCAAGCCTCTAGCCGGCGCCAAGTTCGTTGTCAAGAATGCGGAGGGCAAGTTCCTTAAGCAGGCTGAGGACGGTGCGTGGTCGTTTGTTTCCGATCAGAATGATGCCAAGACGTTCACTACTGAGAATGATGGTTTGGTGAAGGTCGCGGGTCTTGCGGCGGGAACCTACACGGTTGTGGAGACTCAGGCTCCGACCGGCTACGCCCAGAACTTCAGGGTCACTTTCAATGTGGAGATCACAGATGAAGGTCTCGTCACCTTCGAGCCGGATGCCCTTCGTCAGGTCCAACCGGTCGATAACACCACTGCGAATGCCACCGCTACCGTGCTGAACGTCAAGTCTGTCACTCAGCTGCCGCTGACCGGTGCCGCGGGAACCGTGTTGTTCACCGTCGTGGCGCTGCTGGTGGGTGGCGCTGGCGTGGCTGTGGCGGTCAAGAGTCGTCGCCGCACGTACTGAGCGCATGCGTTCGGTGTGAGTGAGTTGTGAATTGACTCACTCACAATAAAAGTCAATGCGGGCGGTTGTGGGTATTCCATAATCGCCCGCATTGACGTGTGGCCGATCGGTTGAAGCAATATACGGTCAGCAATATTTGAAAAGCTGCTTGTGAGAAGTCGGATATACACTTGCTTCATCACGGGGTATAGCAAAGGGGGTAAAACGATGCGCGGTGGAGGATCATTCAGCATGGACGAGCTCCAAATGTTGCGGGATCTGCCGGCGGTGGCTAACGTGTCGAAAGACCGCATCACGTACTCCAACGCCTTCAAACAGGTGTGTGTCATACGGTATCTTGCGGGGGAATCGCCGACCAAAATCTTCCGCGAGGCGGGATTGCCGCCGGAACTGATTGGGTATAAACGTATAGAACGAAGTGTGGCGCGTTGGAAGGCTGCCGTCCTCAAATCCGTGAGTGGTAGCAGTGACATGAGTAACGGCGAAATCATTACGGAGCTCGTCAACCTGTATGTTCATGCGGTGACGCGCAAGGAGAAACTCGACGGCATCGCAGGAATCGCCAATTCCGATAAGGCGAACATTGGAAATGCTCCGCATCCGCTGGACAGGGCGAACGTGTCGGGGGGGGGTGTATATCCGCTGACGTGCCCGTCCCATCCGATGCGGCTGCCATCGCCGTGCCGCCTGCACCTCTCAGCGCGAGCAGCGGCCTTGACAGCGAGACGGCGCTTGTCATCATCAAACAACAGGCTCGGCGCATCGACGAGCTGGAACGCGAAAACGAATCGCTCCGTGGCAAGCTGAAAACCTTGGCAAGCTGACTCCACCCGTCGCAAAGCGTTTTTTGGAAAAGATGCGAATCTGCCACATATAGCGCATTTCGCGGTGCGAACAACGGCGGAGATTGTGCGGTTGGCGCGGTAGGGTGTGAACATTATGACTTTTGGGAATACGAAAACCGGAAAAACTGGTACAAGCACGTCCGAAGCGACGGAAACCGCGCATATCAAATCCATCGAAAGCCTCGACAAAGACAACGACATGGAACGCGGCCTGAAAAACCGCCACGTCCAGTTCATCGCCATCGGCGGCACCATCGGCACCGGCCTGTTCTTAGGCTCCGGCAAGTCGATCGCGCTGACCGGACCGAGCATCATTTTCGTATACATCGGCGTGGGCCTTATCATGTTCCTGCTGATGCGAGCCATCGGCGAAATGATGTACAGCGACCCAAGCCAGCACACCTTCATCAACTTCATCACGCGCTATCTCGGCCGCGGGTGGGGCAAGTTCGCCGGCTGGACGTACTGGATCGTGCTCATTCTGACCGGCATGACCGAAATCACAGCCGTCAGCACGTATTTCGTCACGTTCTTCGGTACGTTCGGCATAGACCTCAACGCGTGGAAATGGCTTATCGAACTGTGCTTCCTCGTGGCGCTCACCGGCATCAATCTCATTGCCGTGAAAGTGTTCGGCGAGGCGGAATTCTGGTTCTCCATGATCAAAATCACGCTGATTGTGGGTCTGATTGTCACCGCCGTGGTGATGCTGTTCCTCGGTTTCAGCTACCCGGCCACGCATATCGAAGGCGTGGACGGCACGGTCTCCGGTGCCACTGTGAGCCTTACGAACATTACCGACGGCTTCCAGCTTGCGCCGAATGGCTGGATGAACTTCTTCATGAGCTTCCAGATGGTGTTCTTCGCCTACCAGCTCATCGAATTCGTGGGTGTGACCGTGTCCGAAACCCAGAACCCGCGCAAAGTGCTGCCGAAAGCCGTCAACGAGCTGATCATGCGCATCCTCATCTTCTACGTGGGCGCGCTCGTGGCCATCATGGCGATCGTGCCGTGGCGCAACTTCCACCAGAACGCGGACGGCTCGTTCGGCTCCCCGTTCATCATGGTGTTCAAATACGCTGGCCTCGACTGGGCCGCCGCGCTCGTGTTCTTCGTGGTGATCACCGCAGCCGCGTCGGCACTCAATTCGCTGATCTACTCGGCGGGCCGCCACCTGTACCAGCTTGCGCAGGACTCCGAATCGCCCGCTATGCAGCGCCTCGGTGAGGTGTCGGATCACAAGGTGCCGGCGAAGGCGATTATCGTGTCCGGCTGTATGATCCTGTTCTCCCCGCTGATCAACGCGATTCCGGGCGTTTCCGGCGCGTTCGTGCTGTTCGCCTCGGCCGCCAGCGCCGTCGTGATCTTCATTTACATTCTGACGATGCTTGCTCACCGCCGCTACCGTCAAAGCGCCGACTTCCTGCCGGACGGCTTCGTCATGCCGGCATGGCAGGTGTGCGACTGGATTGCGATTGCGTTCTACGTGTTCGTGTACGTCACGCTGTTCCTGTCCGCAGATACGCGCGGTTCCGCCATCGCCGGCCTGCTGTGGCTCGTCGTGTTCGGCGGCTACTGCCTGCTGCACGAGCGATTCCAGAACCGCGATTTGAAAGCGGCTCTAGGGAAGTAGACGTATTGCCTGTCGCTGCGGTATGCGTGGCATGCGCGTGTTGCGCTACGTGTCGCGCATCCGACGAAAGAGGGCCGGTGGAAACCTTGCGAAAATGTGCGTTTCCACCGACCCTCGTCGTGTAATCGCAATAAAACAGTGCGAAACGTTAGTGCACGAATCGTACGAAATCGGCGCGAATCAGCCGATGTAGTCGGCCTCGTTCGTCGGGCTGGACGGGACGGCGTGGTCTTCCGTCACCTTGCCCAAGCCGGACAGATAGGCTTCACGGCCGGCCTCAATCGCGTTCTTGAAAGCGCGCGCCATCAGCGGAATGTTGCCGGCGGAAGCGATCGCTGTGTATGCCATCACCGCGTCTGCACCCATTTCCATGGCTTCCGCAGCCTGGCTCGGGCGGCCGATGCCCGCGTCGATAATCACCGGAACGTTGGCATTCTTGATGATCACTTCGATGAAATCGCGTGCGCGCAGGCCCTTGTTCGAGCCGATCATCGCGCCAAGCGGCATCACGCAAGCTGCGCCCGCGTCCTCAAGACGCTTCGCTGCGATCGGGTCCGGGAACATGTACGGCATGACCACGAAACCTTCCTTCGCCAGCTTTTCCGTGGCCTTGATGGTCTCCTCGTTGTCAGGCAGCAGGTACTTCGACTCGTGCTCGATCTCCACCTTCACGAAGTCCGTCTGGCACACCTCGCGCGCGAGACGTGCGATGCGCACCGCCTCCTCCGCGTTGCGCGCGCCCGACGTGTTCGGCAGCATGGTGATGCCCTTCGGAATGTAGTCGAGCAGGTTGTTTTCGGTGGTGCGGCAGCGGCGCAGCGCCATGGTGACGATCTGCGTGCCCGCGTTCTCGATGGTCGCCTTGATGAGGTTCAGGTCGTAACGGCCGGAACCGAGGATGAAACGGCTCGTGAACTTGTGCCCGCCGAGGATCAACGGATCGGCGTCTCCTGTGGCGATCTCGTCGTACGCGTGCGCGTCCGGCTCCGGCAGAATCGCCGTGTTCGTGGTGGTGCCGACCAGCTCGTCAAGCGTGGCGTTCGGTGCGGCCGCGACGTCGGCGGCTGCGGTGGTGATGGTGTTTTCGGTGCTCATCGTCGGTTCCTTTCGTTGGGGTGTTTGGTGTTGCTGTTGTTGCGATTGCTGCGCTGCTGTTGTGTTGTGTGCAACGTGCGTTTGTAATCGCAATAAAAATTTCGATTACGGCAGTGGAGTAACGTAGCAGTGCGTCAGGCGTCTTCCTCGCCGAGGATCAGTCGCGTGATCATGTTCGCTTCGTGGCAGGCGACCACGCCCACGCGCGGCGCCATCAGGCCGGCACCCGGCACAGGGGCCGTCTCGCCATCGCCACAGAAGTAGAAGTTCTTCGAAACGCGACGAGTGCTCACCAGGTTGGAGCTGCGGAAGCCGGCCATGCCGGACGCGCTGACGAGCTTCTTGCCCGGCAGATTCTCCAGCACCGCGTTGACGAGCATCGTCTTGTTTTCCGGCACGTCGAACGCCTCGCAGATGATGTCCTCGTTTTCGAACAGCGTCGGCACGTTCTCGTCGGTCACCTTGACGGTGTCGATGGTGATGTCCGTGAACGGGTTGATTTGGCGCAGATTGCTGCGCAGCGCCTCCGTCTTGTACTGGCCGAGGTCCTTCAGGAAATACTGCTGGCGATTCAGGTTCGTCATATCCACGCGGTCGAAGTCGATCAAGTGCAGGTGGCCGACGCCGATGCGGGTCAGCGCCACCGCGATGGTGGAGCCGAGGCCGCCGCAGCCGCAGATGGCCACGTGCGCCGCGTCAAGCTTGTCCTGCGTGGCGGCGGTGTGGCGGTCGAGCAGGGCAGCGCGGATCTCCTCGCGGCTGACCAGCGTGGCCGGGTCGGGCTGGTTGTCGAAAGCGTGCTGGCGGGCGTCGATCTGCGCCTGCGATGCGGATGGTTCAAAAGTCATGGTTGTTCTCGTATTCTCGTTTCCGTTCGTATGGTTTGTTTCGCTGCTGTGCTCAGCCGCCCTGCACGAACGTGACGATTTCCAACGTGTCGGTGCCCTTGAGCTGCGTCTGCGCACGCTGGGCGCGCGGCACGATCTCGCCGTTGAGCTCCACGGCCACGCGGTCGGCGCGCAGACCGCGCTGCTCCACCAGTTCGGCCACGGTGATCGGCGTGGCGACGTCCTCTTCCTTGCCGTTGATGATCATTTCGGTTCCCTTCTGTATGTCAGGCCCCACGAGTGCCGTTCCCGCCGAAACGGACGTTCAGAACTGCTTTGTGGGCTTCCGAGCGTCTGCTTCCGGTGAATCGGACATTCACGGTTGGTACGAAAAAAGGGTCGCCGAAGGAACCGTACCCTATGAGGTGGTGCGCCCCTCCGTGACCCTAATCACGCGATATTCGGTTATCGCGAACGGAAATGAGATGCGCCTCGCGGCGCGAACAACCCGTCTCCTTACGGCGGCATTACCCGCATCAAGTCCTCGGTCGAAGCTCGTCGAGCTCCCTCTCAGCCTTTCGGCTCCCGTTCGGTTGTGCCCTCATCTTCCCGCACCCGCCCGACAACCCGGCGCGCGCTGTTTTGTGCGAGAATGGGTGGCGGATTTTGTAGCGACGGATGTGGCGACGGAAGGGAGACGGTTATGACGACCGCACGAAACATGGGCGAATTGGCGGGATTTGCGATTCCACGGCTCGGCATGGGCACGATGGCTTTGGCGATTGAGGGCCGCCCGGACCGCGATACGGCGATCCGCACGATTCACGCCGGCTTGGACGCGGGCGTGCGATATCTGGACACCGCCTGGTCGTATTACCTGCCAAGCCAACCCGGCACCGGCACCGCCGAAGACCTGGGCTACGGCGAAAAAATGGTGCGCGACGCGCTCGCCAGCTGGGACGGTCCGCGCGACGAAGTGC
>OHUV01000530.1_pt1 | contig 27267 bp, 23 predicted proteins | sample 1579281 | NCBI WGS metagenome assembly OHUV01 (sample SAMEA3882515, study PRJEB24775) | human gut metagenome | biome: human-associated habitat; feature: intestine environment; material: feces | place: Netherlands | collected 2009/2010
CGAAAAACTTCATAATATAGTTCAGCATGATTGCCACAAGTACTTCATTAATATTCAGCTTTGCCTTTAAAAGGCCATTGAATCCTCCAACCAGTGCTCCGGACATCATTCCTGTTAAAAATGATACAAGAATAACAAGAAATCTAGGAAGCCCCTGCATTGCCAACGCTGTCGCTGTTGCTGTCAATGCTCCGATATAAAGCTGGCCTTCACATCCGATATTAAATAAGCCTGCTTTGTTAGAAAATGCACATGCCATACCAACAAATAATAACGGTACTGTTTTGCCTAATGTTGTCGCAATCGCAGTTTTAGATCCTAAAGCGCCTGCTAACAGTGCCTGAAATGCATTGATTGGATTTTCCCCTGATACAAGCATGATCAATGCAGTAATTAATAAGGATAAAATAATTGCAAATATTGATAAGTATAATTGTTCAAGACTTAAAAATACTTTTTGTTTTTTTACAGTTTGTTTTTCCATTATGATTCCACGCCCCTTTGACCAGCCATTAGCAGACCTATTGACTCATTTGTAAATTCTTCATTTTTTCTCACCAACAGATATGCTTAAAAGCCTAAATATTGCACATTTCAGAGAAAACTTGTTACAACCAGATGCATACAATGAACTTTTTGTCAGAAATATTAGGAAGTTCACAATATTTCGTTACTTTTGCAAAAATACAAATAAAATAAAAGAATGAATGTAGCTATCATAAAATACAATGCCGGCAATATATTTTCCGTAGATTATGCCCTACGCCGTCTGGGAATAACTCCTGTCATAACAGCAGACAAGGAATTGCTGCTAAAGGCAGACAAGATTATTTTTCCCGGAGTAGGAGAAGCACGCAATACCATGCAATATTTACGGGATAATCAACTTGACAGACTTATAAAAGAACTGAAACAACCTGTATTGGGAATTTGTCTGGGCATGCAGCTGATGTGTAAACATTCGGAAGAAGGAAATGTAGACTGTCTGGGTATATTTGATGCTGAAGTAAAACGTTTCCAACCTCTAAAACATGAGGACAAAATTCCACACATGGGATGGAATACAATTTCACATACCAATAGCGATCTGTTCCGGGGATTCAACCGCGAAGAGTATGTCTACTTCGTACATAGTTACTACGTTCCTCTGAACGACTGCACGGCTGCTCAGACAGACTACATTCTGCCTTACAGTTCTGCATTGCATAAAGATAACTTTTATGCGACACAGTTTCATCCTGAAAAAAGTGGTAAAAACGGAGAAAGAATTCTCACTAATTTTCTCGATTTATAAACATTGTTCTCCAACGATATAGATAATATTATGATAGAATTTATTCCTGCCATAGATATCATTGACGGAAAATGCGTACGTCTTTCACAAGGTAAGTATGACTCACAAAAGGTATATAACGAAAATCCGGTAGAAGTTGCCAAGGAATTCGAAGCTTACGGAATAAGCCGCTTGCATGTAGTCGATCTGGATGGAGCAGCTTCACATCATGTAGTAAATTATAGAGTTCTTGACAGAATTGCAAGTCAGACATCTTTGATAATCGATTTCGGAGGAGGTGTAAAAAGTGATGAAGATCTTGTCATTGCTTTCGACAACGGAGCTCAGATGGTTACATTGGGAAGCATAGCCGTAAAACAGCCCGAATTATTTTGCCAATGGTTAGAAAAATATGGTGAAGAGAAAATAATACTCGGAGCAGATGTAAAAGACAACAAGATAGCTATTAGCGGATGGAAGGAAGAGAGTACTCAAGAACTAATGCCGTTTCTTAAAAACTATATAGAAAAAGGTATCAACAAAGTGCTCTGTACTGACATTAGCCGCGATGGAATGCTGGAAGGTCCCTCTACTCCACTTTACAAAGATATTATGGCTGCCTTTCCCGATATACATCTGATAGCAAGTGGAGGCGTAAGCAGTATTGATGATATTCTGAAGCTACACGAATCAGGTATACCTGCTGTAGTTGTAGGAAAGGCTTTGTACGAAGGTAAAATTTCACTGAGAGAGTTAAGCCGTTATCTTTAAATAAAATAGTACAATATATATGTTAGCAAAACGAATTATCCCATGTCTGGATATCAAAGACGGACAAACCGTAAAGGGAACGAATTTTGTAAATCTCCGACAAGCCGGTGATCCTGTAGAACTAGGAAAGATATACAGCGAACAAGGGGCTGACGAACTGGTATATCTGGATATAACAGCCAGTCACGAAGGACGAAAAACCTTTACCGACCTGGTAAAACGTATTGCTGCACATATCAGCATACCTTTCACGGTAGGAGGAGGTATCCATGAATTAAGCGATGTAGATCGTCTGCTCAGCGCCGGAGCTGATAAAATCTCCATCAATTCTTCGGCTATCCGTAATCCACAGTTGATAGACGACATAGCCTCTCACTTTGGCTCTCAAGTATGCGTAGTAGCAATCGACGCCAAGCAAACAGCAGACGGGTGGAAATGTTACCTGAACGGCGGCAGGAAAGAAACGGACCGGAATCTTTTTGAATGGGCGCGGGAAGCCAATGAACGCGGAGCAGGAGAAATATTGTTCACAAGTATGGACCATGATGGAGTAAAAAACGGTTACGCCAATGATGCCCTGTCCCAACTGAGCCAAATACTGACCATTCCCGTCATCGCTTCGGGAGGAGCAGGGAGCAAGGAACACTTTAGAGATGCTTTTACTATCGGAAAAGCAGATGCAGCACTAGCCGCCAGCGTTTTTCATTTCGGTGAGATTCCTATTCCCGAATTAAAAGCATACCTTTGCAAAGAAGGAATCAACGTTAGAGTTTAATTTTAAAATATATAAAATATGGATTTAGATTTTGGGAAGATGAACGGACTTGTTCCTGCCATCATTCAAGATAATTATACCCAAAAGGTACTGATGCTGGGATTCATGAATGAAGAAGCATACAATAAAACAGTGGAAACTGGAAAAGTCACATTCTTTAGCCGCACCAAAAACAGATTATGGACAAAAGGTGAAGAAAGCGGCAATTTCCTGCATGTAGTTTCCATTGCGGCCGACTGCGACAATGACACGCTGCTGATAAAGGTAAATCCTGCAGGACCAGTTTGTCATACAGGAGCAGATACTTGCTGGGGTGAAAAGAACGAACAGGATATTATGTTCCTGAAAGAGTTGCAAGACTTCATCGACAAACGTCATGAAGAAATGCCTGAGAAATCTTATACGACAAGTCTTTTCAAATCGGGAGTCAACAAAATGGCTCAGAAAGTAGGCGAAGAAGCAGTAGAAACAATCATCGAAGCATGCAACGGAACAGACGAACGCCTGATTTATGAAGGAGCCGACTTGCTTTATCACCTTATCGTACTGCTGACATCGAAAGGTTACCGCATTGAAGATTTAGCACGCGAGTTAAAAGAACGCCACAGCGAAAACTGGAAGAAACATTGATTTTATGGAAGACCAACCACTCATAAGTTATAAAAATGTAGATATCAACCAGCAGGAGCTAGGCATACTGAACAATGTAAACTTTGAACTGAAAAAAGGTGAGTTCGTCTACCTGATAGGAAAAGTAGGAACCGGTAAGTCGACTTTCCTGAAAACCATATACGGTGAACTGGATATATGTGAAGGGGAAGCAACTGTATTGGGTTACGATATGCGTACCATCAAGCAAAAAAATATTGCCAGCCTGCGACGGAAACTGGGCATCGTATTTCAGGATTTCCAGCTTCTGACCGACCGTACTGTATACGATAATCTGGATTTCGTACTGCGTGCTACAGGCTGGAAGCAATTTTCAGAAAGAGAAAGTCGCATTGAAGAAGTATTACGTCTGGTAGGCATGGAAAACAAAGGCTACAAGATGCCGAATGAACTCTCAGGCGGCGAACAGCAGCGTATCGTCATAGCACGTGCTATATTGAACAAGCCTGAAATAATCCTGGCTGATGAACCTACCGGAAACCTGGATGTAGAGACAGGCAGAAACATCGTCAAATTGCTTCAGGAAATATGTACACAGGGTACGGCTATCATCATGACAACCCACAACCTGAACCTTTTAAGCGAGTTTCCAGGAAAAGTATACTGCTGCGGACAACATCAGTTGCGCGAAGCAAGTGAATACTAAAAAAGACAAATTGTTAGAGATTTTATTATCATTATTAAAAAGAACCATAAAATATTCGTATCTTTGCGCCCAAAAGAAAGAGTATTTTATAGAACAATTAAAATTCGAAACTAGAAATGAAAGTCTTAAAGTTTGGAGGAACATCAGTAGGCTCTGCACAGAGAATGAAAGATGTTGCCAAATTAATTACTGATGGCGAGCAGAAAATAGTAGTATTGTCTGCAATGTCGGGTACAACCAACACACTGGTTGAAATTTCGGATTATCTATACAAGAAAAATCCCGAAGGAGCAAACGAAGTAATCAATAAGCTGGAAGCAAAATATAAACAGCATATTGATGAACTTTTCTCTACCGAAGAGTATAAACAGAAGACTCTGGAGTTCGTAAAATCGGTATTCGACTACATCCGATCTTTCACAAAGGATATATTTACACTGTTCGAAGAAAAAGTTATTCTTGCACAGGGAGAAATCATTTCTACCAACATGGTAACTAATTATCTCTGCGAACAAGGCGTGAAAGCGGTTTTGATTCCGGCTTTGGAATTTATGCGCACAGACAAAAACAGCGAACCCGACTTAAACTACATCCGCGAGAAACTGGCTTTACAGCTTGAAGCAAATCCTGGACAGGAAATATATATTACACAAGGATTTATCTGCCGCAATGCTTACGGAGAAATAGACAACTTGCAACGTGGAGGTAGTGATTATACTGCTTCTCTTATCGGTGCAGCTGTAAACGCTTCAGAAATCCAGATATGGACTGATATTGACGGAATGCACGACAACGATCCACGCGTGGTAGACAAAACTTCTCCGGTACGTCAGCTTCACTTCGAAGAAGCTGCAGAACTGGCATACTTCGGAGCTAAGATTCTGCACCCGACTTGTGTACAGCCTGCCAAATATGCTAATATTCCGGTACGTCTGCTCAACACAATGGAACCAAGTGCACCGGGTACACTTATCTCAAACGAAACTGAAAAAGGTAAGATTAAAGCTGTTGCAGCAAAAGATAATATCACTGCTATCAAGATCAAGTCAAGCCGTATGTTACTGGCTCACGGTTTCTTGCGTAAAGTATTCGAAATTTTCGAAAGCTACCAGACACCCATCGATATGGTTTGTACCTCTGAAGTAGGTGTATCGATGTCTATTGACAATACCAAACATCTGAATGAAATCGTAAACGACCTGAAGAAATATGGTACTGTAACCGTAGACCATGACATGTGTATCGTTTGCGTTGTGGGAGATCTGGAATGGGAAAATATCGGATTTGAAGCAAAAGCTATCCAGGCAATGCGTAACATTCCTGTACGTATGATTTCGTTTGGAGGAAGCAATTACAACATTTCGTTCCTGATTCGAGAATCGGATAAGAAGACAGCACTGCAATCATTAAGCGACGTTTTATTTAATAATAAATAATCATCAAAAGAAAACGGATGATACGGTTATACTTGAATCGCATCGTCCGTTTTTTTTACAACTTAATTCTTTACAGTATATGAAAGGAACATTTCCCATCAATAAATTCCGCGAACTGGAAACCCCGTTTTATTATTATGATGCAAACCTGCTGAGAGATACGTTAAATGTAATCCGTACAGAGGCTGCCAAATACAATAAGTTTTGTGTGCACTATGCAATTAAAGCTAATGCTAATCCAAAGGTGTTGAGCATTATCCGTGAGCATGGACTGGGAGCAGACTGTGTAAGTGGAGGTGAAATTGCAGCAGCAATCAAAGCAGGATTCCCAGCAAGCAAAATTGTGTATGCAGGAGTCGGAAAAACCGACCGTGAAATAAACCTGGGACTAGATCACGACATTTTCTGCTTTAATGTAGAGTCTGTTCCAGAACTGGAAGTAATCAACGAACTGGCAGCAGCAAAAGGAAAAATAGCCCGAGTAGCTTTCCGCATCAATCCGGATGTCGGCGCACATACCCATGCCAATATCACCACCGGACTTGCAGAGAACAAGTTTGGTATCAGCATGCAAGACATGGATAAGGTGATAGACCGTGCACTCGAAATGAACAATGTGAAGTTTGTAGGCTTGCACTTCCATATCGGTTCACAAATTCTGGATATGGGAGACTTTGTGGCTCTGTGTAATCGTGTAAACGATTTGCAGGAAAAACTTTACGCACGCCAGATCATCGTAGAACATATCAATGTCGGTGGTGGACTTGGTATAGACTATGCTCATCCGAACCGCCAGCCTATCCCCGACTTTGCTGATTATTTTGCTACTTATCATAAACATCTGAAGCTGCGTCCGCAACAGACATTACACTTCGAATTGGGACGTTCTGTAGTAGGTCAGTGCGGAAGTCTTATCACTAAAGTTATCTACGTAAAACAGGGAACAAACAAACAGTTTGCTATTGTCGATGGAGGTATGACCGACCTTATCCGTCCGGCTCTCTACCAGGCTTACCATAAGATAGAGAACATTACTTCCGAAGAACCGAACGAAACTTATGATGTAGTAGGTCCTATCTGTGAATCATCTGATGTTTTCGGCAAAGCTATCGACCTGAACCGTGTGAAACGAGGCGATCTTATCGCACTCCGTTCTGCCGGAGCTTACGGTGAAATTATGGCTTCAGGCTATAACTGCCGCACATTGCCTCAGGGATACACTTCCGACGAATTGATTTAAGAAAACGGAATGTAACTAAGAAAAAAGTTTATATTCTTTATAAAAAACTGCATACTAACCCAGGTATGCAGCCGTTTTTACCCCTTCATACGCTGACTGGTATGAAGGGGTAAAATTTTATACAGCCATAGAAAGACGTTTTTCGGGGCATAATATCAGAAATCCAACTACTTTTATTAATTTTGCAACCTAAAACGTATAAAAACAAACATTTAAAAACGATATAGAAAAATGGAATTAGCAAGTAAGTACAATCCCGCTGATGTGGAAGGGAAATGGTACCAGTATTGGCTGGACAATAAACTTTTCAGTTCTAAACCCGACGGACGCCAACCGTATACCGTCGTGATTCCGCCGCCAAACGTAACCGGAGTGCTCCACATGGGACACATGCTTAACAATACCATTCAGGATATTCTGGTACGCCGCGCCCGTATGACTGGCAAAAATGCCTGCTGGGTTCCGGGAACAGACCACGCTTCTATTGCAACAGAAGCTAAAGTAGTAAACAAACTGGCTCAACAGGGTATAAAGAAAACCGACCTTACCCGCGAAGAGTTCTTGAAACACGCATGGGCATGGACCGAAGAACACGGAGGTATTATCTTGAAGCAGCTCCGTAAGCTGGGTGCTTCATGCGACTGGGACCGCACTGCTTTCACAATGGATGAAAAACGTAGCGAAAGTGTTATTAAAGTTTTCGTTGACTTATACAATAAAGGATTGATTTACCGCGGTGTACGTATGGTAAACTGGGATCCGAAAGCCTTGACTGCCCTCAGCGATGAAGAAGTTATTTACAAAGAAGAACACAGTAAACTTTTCTATCTGCGCTACAAAGTAGAAGGCGATCTGGAAGGCAGATATGCAGTAGTAGCTACTACACGTCCTGAAACAATTATGGGTGATACTGCAATGTGTATCAATCCAAACGACCCGAAAAACCAGTGGCTGAAAGGTAAGAAAGTAATCGTTCCGCTGGTTGGACGTGTCATTCCGGTTATCGAAGATGACTATGTAGACATTGAGTTTGGTACCGGTTGTCTGAAAGTAACTCCGGCACACGATGTAAACGACTACATGCTGGGAGAAAAATACAACCTGCCTTCTATCGATATTTTCAACGACAACGGAACTATCAGCGAAGCTGCTGGTATGTACGTAGGCATGGATCGCTTTGATGTTCGTGAACAGATTGAAAAAGACCTGGCTGCTGCCGACTTGCTGGAAAAGGTAGAAGCTTACACCAATAAGGTAGGTTTCTCTGAACGCACCAACGTAGCTATCGAGCCGAAACTTTCTATGCAGTGGTTCCTGCGCATGCAGCACTTTGCAGACATGGCTTTGCCTCCTGTAATGAACGACGAACTGAAGTTCTACCCTGCTAAATATAAAAATACATATCGCAACTGGTTGGAAAACATCAAAGACTGGTGTATCAGCCGTCAGTTGTGGTGGGGTCACCGTATTCCGGCTTATTACTTGCCAGAAGGTGGCTTTGTAGTAGCCGAAACTCCTGAAAAGGCTTTGGAACTGGCTAAAGAAAAAACCGGTAATCAAAATCTGAAAGTAGAAGACTTGCGTCAGGATGACGACTGTCTGGATACTTGGTTCTCTTCATGGTTGTGGCCTATCTCACTCTTCGACGGTATCAACAATCCGGGTAATGAAGAAATCAAATACTACTATCCTACCTCCGACCTGGTAACTGGTCCGGATATCATTTTCTTCTGGGTAGCACGTATGATTATGGCCGGCTATGAATACATGGGTGATATGCCGTTTAAGAATGTATATTTCACCGGTATCGTACGCGATAAGATTGGACGCAAGATGTCAAAATCATTAGGTAACTCACCCGATCCGCTGGATTTGATAGAGCAATATGGTGCTGACGGTGTACGTATGGGAATGATGCTTTCTGCACCTGCCGGAAACGATATCTTGTTCGACGATGCACTGTGTGAACAAGGACGTAACTTCAACAACAAGATATGGAATGCTTTCCGTCTGGTAAAAGGCTGGCAAGTAGCCGACATCGAACAGCCGGAATATGCTAAGCTGGCAACCGAATGGTTCGATAACCTGCTAGTTAAGGTTTCTGCCGAAATGGACGACTTGTTTAGCAAATATCGTTTGAGCGAAGCGCTGATGCTGGTTTACAAACTATTCTGGGATGAATTCTCAAGCTGGTATCTGGAAATGGTAAAACCTGCATACGGTCAGCCTATCGACAAAAAGACATACGAATCTACATTACATTTCTTCGATGTTCTGTTGCGTCAGCTTCATCCGTTTATGCCATTCATCACAGAAGAATTGTGGCAGCATATCTACGATCGCAAACCGGGAGAAAGTATCATGGTTGCTCAGCTGGAAACTTTCTGCGGTCGTGATTTACAGGCAGCCAACAAACTTTGCAATGCATTCGATCAGCTGAAAGAAATCATTTCAGGTATCCGCAACATCCGCTTGCAGAAAAACATTGCACAGAAAGAAGTACTCGAAATGCTCGTACTTGGAGAAAACACTCAGCTGATGGCATATGCAGAGGTTGTGAAGAAGATGGCAAACCTCTCTGCTGTAACTGTAGTAGAAAGTAAGCCAGAAGGTGCTGCTTCATTCATGGTAGGCACAACAGAATACTTCATACCGCTGGGTAATCTTATCGACGTAGAAGAAGAACTGAAGAAGCTGGAAGCAGACCTGAAGTATCAGGAAGGATTCTTACAGAGCGTATTGAAGAAACTGAACAATGAAAAATTTGTAAGCAAGGCACCGGCAAACGTTATTGAAATGGAACGTAAAAAACAAGCTGATGCTGAAACTAAGATTGCCGCATTGAAAGAAAGCATTGCTGCACTGAAAAAGTAAATTAAATACCCTCTATAATAAACTTGAAGCAGGAATACATCAAACCTGCTTCAAGTTTTTTTATTCCCCATTCATTTCCTCAGATAAACTCCTTTCAGCATACTGCTATAAAAATAAATTCCAATCATAAACTCCTGTATAATCAGAATTTTGGATATATTTGTGAAAGCGAATAACCCCAAACTTTTAAGCATGAAAGCAAGTTTATTTTATACAGGCCTTATTTCTCTGTGCTCCATGATATTCTTCTCCTGTGGCGTAGGAATACCTATTCAGAACAAAGCACCTCAGAATAACGATACATATACTATAAGTTACCTGTTCGAACACGATGGAGTAAAAGTTTACCGTTTTTATGACATGGGAAATTATGTATACTTTACCACAAAAGGCGAAGTAACCAGCATAAACAATGACTCGACAGCCCAACGGACCATCGTTGTACCCAAAGATAATCTGATAATAGCACCTAAAGAAACGGGAAAATAAAAATTTCTCAGCATTAGCGCTGATGACTGAGCTTGACAATTTCTCCTAGTTCAGGAAGCAGAACGGGCATATCTCGCTTACGGGCTTCTGCTGCAAAGACATGAGGAGGATCGAACAAAGGCTCGTCTGAAAGATCGAACGTACCGTAATGCATCGGTACGGTGATACGGGCATTCATATCTGTCGAAGCCGTAAGTGCATCATAGGGTGATATATGATTAGGCTTCATAAACCAACGCGGCTTATACGCACCTATTCCTATCATGCAATAATCGATATGTGGAAACAGTTCCGGAAGTTCGCTGAAATGACGGGCATATCCTGTATCACCACTGTTGTAGATTGTAATACCATCGGCCTCTATCATAAAAGCCCCCCACAAGCGTTCTCCCCCATCGTTTACTCCACGCTTGCTCCAATGCTGTGCCGGCAGAAACGTCAATCGCAAGTCGCCATCACGATGCTGTTGATACCACGCAGCCTCAATCACTTCCATTGTCGGGAACCAGCTCTTTATCAAAGCACCCGTACCAATACCACAAAACAGTTTCATCTGCGGATTATCGGCAAAAAGACGAGCCACACTCGGTTTGTCCAAATGATCGAAATGATCGTGGCTGATAAGCAGATAATCAATATTAGTAAATATGGAAGGATTGGCAGGAAACTGGCTTCTACGCTTTACGAAAGGAATACTTCCATATACAGGATCTATCATAAAACGCTTTCCTCCTACCTGCAGGAAAAAAGAGTTATGACCAAGCCATATCAATGTATTACCCACTACAGCATCCAAAGAACGAAGAAAATGAACCTTCGGATTCCATTTTATCGTTCTTTTTTCCTTACGCTGCGGATTGGGGGAAAAACGCCATTTAAGCACACTACCCATTCCCGGACGCCAGCGATGCTGACGATTGAAAAACTTCCCCTTAACAATTGGATTTCCTCTCCAACGGGGATTAATCGTATGCAGACGCTCATTTTTACGAAAGGTAATGCGCTCCCCCATAGTATTAAATTTGATAAGTCACCGATATTTTTTCTAGAAGCAGATAGATTTACTGATTATTTTTCCAGCAAATCTTTCAAGAAGGCATCCAGTTCTTCATCAAGTCCTTTCAGCAACTCGTCGCTTAGCAATAAAGTGTCCTCATCGTCTATAAGCAAAAGTTCCGAAACAGTTTCCTTTTCTTCATCTACCAATACAAACGAATAAGGCTTCATCAGGCAAAGCTTGTCCAGACCTTTTTCATTTTTCAATGCTGTAACTTCCGCACGGAGCAATGGCTCGACTTCTGTATAAAAGTCTTCTCCATCATAATCCACCCATTCAGCAATAACGGCACGTGCCAGCTCTTCATCATCATCATTGAAGACAACTAGTTCTCCGCTATCTTGTTTTGGCTGCAAATGAATATCTGTTACTACCGAACTATCATTTTTCACAGCATATCTGCTGAGAGCTTCTTCCAAAGCAGAAGCTATAGAAGCGTGCGACTGTTCACTAATGTTCATCATGTTTATCGAATTTTATTACCTCAAATGTACAAAAAAAATCTTTCGCGCAACAGATAATGCTAGAATTTGTTTCCAAAACGGCCCATTTGGGCATTTAAATAAGGAAAATCTTTCGACCTTTCTGCCAACTGTGCGGCATAAAACTTCCACACTGCTTCTTCGTCTGACCCGGCAGTTACTCGTTTTTCAACCTCTTTCATCCATTTTTCAGCTTGAGGTAAATCACCTTGCATTTCAGAAGCCAAAGCCAGATTAAAAGCTGACTTTATTTTCAGCTTATTCGATTTGCTATGATCGAACAGTGATTTCCATAAATCGTATGCACCCTGCCAGTCGTTTTCTCTTACACAAACAGCTGCATCACGCATTTCTACACAACCACCGTCATAATATATACGTTCTGTTTGTTTCCAGTAAGGCACCAACATCTGGGTAAGCATATATGCAGCATATGAAGCTGCTTCCTCCTGCATCTGCCTGTCTGAAGGAGCCAAGCCTGCATCCCACTGCAAACTGTCTGTTTTAGCAATCACCTGTATCGGTCTTTCACGCTCCGGTAGATAAATGCTTAAAACAGGAGTAACTTTTGCTTTAATAACCGGCCATGATGCAGCAATCCCCGGATAAACAAGTTCATCACGCTCAGTCTGGATACCGACCTGATCCAATGAAAAAATAAGGTCAGCATCAAGTTCACCAGCGAGTTGCTGCACTTCTTTCTGAGTAAGAATCCGTCTACCTGCAAAATGAGTATCATTTAAAGCCGAATCACAAATCATCACCTGATTAAAATATTTGGAATCGGCCAATGAAGAAGCCAGCATTTCTGCCGATTTCTTACCATTTCCATTCATTTCTCCCAATGTCAGCAAAGTCCTTTTGGCTTCTGGAGTAGCAGGCATATTATTAACGACCGCAACATTTCTAACTCGTTCGGGAAAATTCACTGTAGCCGGACACAACTGATCGAACGTCAAAGTTTGTATCGAACTACACGATGCAAGGCAGCACATCAGTGCAACAGCACACAAAGTATATATTTTCATCATAGTCTATTTAAATAAAACTCTAACGAAACAAAGCTATAAAAAAGAATTTAAACGAAAAAATTTAGATACACATATTAAGATTTGTAACATCACTCATTAACAGATGACATTCAATACCAATAAACGAAAAAACTTCATCATCTTTTCAAGAAAACATCGTGATATTTTATTTTTTTCTGTACAAACTTTCATCATTTTTGTACAAATAAATAAGCATTTATCAGCATCAAAGAAAAATATTGCAGAGAGTGTAAAGGGAAAGAAAGAATACCCTTTTCTTTTAAAAGAAAATAAAAAAAGAATGTCATCCCACGAGTTCACACTCGAAGAATGACATTCTCAAACTTTATTTATTTCTCAGTCAAAACTTACACTTTATCACGTCCGTGGCAGTTTTTGTACTTCAAACCACTACCGCAAGGACAAGGATCATTACGACCGACTGTTTTTTCAGCACGATATGGCTCCTGTTTTGCTTCGCGTGTATCACGTCCAGCTGCTGCCTGCTGATCCGGATCATTCAAGTCCTGTTTTTCTTCACGATACTGCTGACGAGGGCGTTCTGGTTCCGGAGCAGCTTCACGCACTTGCTGTGGTTCCTGAACAGGTATCTGTCCGCGCATCAAGATAGAAATCGTGTTATTGTTAATCTTGCCAACCATATTATCGAACAACGTAACAGATTCAAGCTTGAAGATCAACAGCGGATCTTTCTGTTCATAGCTTGCGTTCTGTACAGAATGTTTCAATTCATCCAGCTCACGCAGATTTTCTTTCCATGCATCATCAATAGTGTGAAGCAAAATAGCTTTTTCAAAAGCCTTCACGATAGCCTTAGATTCTGTTTCGTATGCTTCTTTCAAGTTTACAGAAATATTATACATACGCTTGCCATCAGTGATAGGAATCATAATGTTTTCATACATATGTCCCTGTGCTTCGTACACTTGCTTAATTACTGGATTAGCTATAGCAGCCATACGTTCCGTTTTACGCTTAAACAATGTCATAGCTTCCTGGAAAGTCTGTTCTGCCAAATCCTCTTTCTTCTTGTTACGGAAGTCTTCTTCACTGAACGGAGTCTCCATAGCCAGTGTCTGAAGAATTTCCATCTTCACATCTTCGTAATCAGGTTGTTCAACAGCATTGACACAACGATCCCAGATCATGTCGACAATATCCATACCGATACGTTCACCCATCAAAGCATGACGACGCTTCGTGTAAACTACAGTACGTTGCTTATTCATCACATCATCGTATTCAAGCAGACGCTTACGGATACCGAAGTTATTTTCTTCCACTTTCTTCTGGGCACGTTCGATGGATTTGGAAATCATGCTGTGTTCGATCATTTCTCCTTCCTTGAATCCCATCTTATCCATCCAGTTAGCAAGACGGTCGGAAGCAAACAAACGCATCAAATCATCTTCCAAAGATACAAAGAATACAGAAGAACCCGGGTCACCTTGACGTCCTGCACGACCACGCAACTGACGGTCTACACGACGTGATTCATGACGCTCTGTACCAATGATAGCCAAACCTCCGGCAGCTTTAACTTCCGGACTTAACTTAATATCGGTACCACGACCTGCCATGTTAGTTGCAATAGTTACAGTCGAACTCTGACCAGCCTTCGCTACAATGTCAGCTTCTTTCTGATGCAACTTCGCATTCAGGACATTATGTTGAATCTTACGCAAAGTAAGCATCTTACTCAACATTTCAGAAATTTCGACTGAAGTAGTACCTACCAGTACTGGACGTCCTGCCTGAACCATCTTTTCGATTTCTTCGATAACCGCTTTATATTTTTCACGCTTAGTCTTATATACACGGTCGTTCATGTCAATACGTGCAATCGGACGGTTAGTCGGAATTACCACAACATCCAGTTTATAGATATCCCAGAACTCTCCTGCTTCTGTTTCAGCAGTACCGGTCATACCAGAAAGTTTGTGATACATACGGAAGTAGTTCTGCAAGGTGATAGTAGCGAATGTCTGAGTAGCAGCCTCAATCTTAACACCTTCTTTCGCTTCTACAGCCTGATGCAAACCGTCACTCCAACGACGACCATCCATAATACGTCCTGTCTGTTCGTCAACGATCTTAACCTGTCCGTCCATTACAACGTAGTCAGTATCCTTTTCGAACATGGTATATGCTTTCAACAGCTGGTTGATGGTGTGAACACGTTCTGATTTAATAGCAAAGTTAGTAAGCAGTTCGTCTTTCTTTGCAAGCTTTTCTTCATCGCTCAGTCCTGTTTCATTTTCCAAAGCAGAAAGTTGTCCTGCAATATCAGGCAAAACGAAAAGAGTAGGATCTTGCGAATTACCAGTAATCAAATCAACACCCTTATCTGTCAAATCTACACTCTTCAGTTTTTCGTCGATTACGAAGTACAACGGCTCTACCGCTTCCGGCATACGCTTGTTGTTCTGTTCCATGTAGATTTCCTCTGTCTTCAACATACCAGCCTTGATACCCGGCTCACTCAGATATTTAATAAGTGGCTTATTCTTAGGTAATGCTTTATGGCTACGGAACAGAGCAAGGAAACCAGCCTCTACATCTTCTTTCTTATCAGAAGCAATCAGACGTTTTGCATCAGCAAGATATTGAGTAGCCAATTTACGCTGTGCCTCTACCAGACGTTCTACCAGCGGACGAAGTACTTCGAACAACTGTTCATCACCCTTAGGAACAGGACCTGAGATAATCAACGGAGTACGTGCATCATCAATCAATACAGAGTCCACCTCATCGACAATTGCATAATTGTGCTTACGCTGTACAAGATCTCTAGGGCTGACAGCCATATTATCACGCAAGTAGTCGAAACCAAATTCATTATTTGTACCAAATGTAATATCTGCCATGTAAGCACGACGACGAGCCTCAGAATTAGGCTGGTGCTTATCGATGCAGTCTACGCTCAAACCATGGAACATATAAAGCGGTCCCATCCATTCAGAGTCACGCTTAGCCAAATAATCGTTCACTGTGACTACATGTACACCATTTCCTGTCAATGCATTTAAGAATACCGGAAGAGTAGCTACCAATGTCTTACCTTCACCGGTTGCCATTTCAGCAATTTTTCCCTGGTGCAAAACTACACCACCAAACAGCTGTACATCGTAATGAACCATGTTCCAGGTCATTTCATTACCACCTGCAACCCAATGATTCTTCCAAATAGCCTTATCACCTTCTATACGAACGAAGTCTTTGCCCTGAGCAGCCAGATTACGGTCCATTTCAGTAGCAGTTACTTCTATTTCTTCGTTCTCACTCAAACGACGTGCTGTATCTTTCACTATTGCAAAAGCAGTAGGAAGCACATCATTCAAAGCTTTTTCATATTTTTCAAGAACTTCTTTTTCCAGCTTGTCTATCTGTGAGAAGATAGGCTCACGCTTTTCAATATCTGTAGTTTCGATAGTAGCTTTCAGCTCTTCTATCTTCTTGTTTTCTTCAACAGCTGATTCTTTGATATACTTTTTCAGCTCCTCTGTTTTCGCACGTAATTCATCGTGACTCAACTTAGCAATCTCCGGATAGACTTCTTTTACTTTATTCACCCACGGCTGAATTTCTTTCATATCGCGAGTAGCCTTATTACCAAAAAGTTTGCTTATAAATTCATTAAATCCCATTGTATATTGTTATTTTTATTATTTCTAATTGATTTATTTATTCGGTATTCCGACGCACAAAGATAACTAATTTACTGATTTGCTTTGTTGTCTGAGTATATAATTTATTTACGGATGCCCGTCAGAGGGGCAGCAGTTGCAGCATTGGGGGCCCGAATGCGCATAAAATGAGCTATTGTAGGAGCAATAGTCGCCATTTTCACCGGAGTGTAAAGGATTTCCGGCTTTATGCTATTACCGATAAAAATCAAAGGAGCAGACGAGTAGTTGTCGCGCACCACCTTCGTAACTTGAGAATACTCATCCACAACAGACCATCCTGGCATTACTTCTATATAAATATCACCAGAAAGATGCGGATTGAAAGTATTTCTGATCTTATCAATACGAGGGGTCCATGCACCAAGCAACAAACGTTGTGAAGAATAAGCAGAACGAACTCCACTCATCTGTACAATAAAGTCGGAAGAGCGGTTCAATATCTCTGTAAGATTCAGCTTTTTATCTTCAATAAGTTTATGATTCAAATAAATCTGACGATCATAGTAAGTCTCGACATACTGTCCCGGCCCATAAATAGCCATGAGATACATATTCAACAAAGCCCCACAACGCTTGATATGAAACTCTCCGCCAGGTATCTTATATTGTTCAGGGTCTTTAGGGTCAACGTCAGTATAACCAGTAGATGTTATAAAAAACAACGTATTGTTCAGCCCTACTTTACGGTCTATTAAATCCAACAAGTCACCTATGCTGTTATCCAAACGAACATACATGTCCTGAATTTCCATAGCATACTCTGCGTTGGACATATGAGCGTAATTTCCTGCATAATATGACAATGTAAGCAAGTCAGGAACATTATCTTTCCCGACATTAGTATATGTCAGACAAGCATCAACCAGTTTGTTTACCTCGTCATTTGCATAAGGACTGGTTTTAAACTTTTTATATTTTTCAGTTCGCTCATCAGAAAAATCATGCTTGAAAGTAAGCTGCTTTGCATCAGAAGTAACATATTTATAAGACGTAACAGGCAGATAAGGTCCCCATACAAGATTCCCGATGCGAAAATCCAAACCGTCGCGGTCATTATATGTAGTCACCCACTCCGGAAACGAGCCGTAATAAGTAGAGCCACTCCACTTTCCTGTTTCATCATTCAACCAAAAAGCCCCTTTAGCAGCATGCCCGGCTGCCAACACAGCCATTTCTCGGGTAGGAGCAATAGAGTACACCTCTGCATTTCCACAAGTAGCTACCATCAGCTCATCTGATAAAGTTGAAACCAACAAATGCTGAGGTGAAGTGCTTTCAGAAGTATATACTCCCATATAAGCAGGATCATCCACACTTTTTATAATACGTAAAGAAGCACGGTCCATCCAACGGTTACCGACAATTCCATTATAACAAGGAGTAGTACCTGTATATATAGAAGCTACAGCCGAAGAACGATCTATATTTATAAAATCATATTCTGCATTGCAATAAACTCTCCCCTCTCTCATCAAACGCTTAAACCCCCTTTCACCATATAAAGCCGAGAAAGCTTCAATATAGTCAGAACGAAGTTGATCTATGGTTAAGCCCACAACCAACCTCGGCACAGCAGGAGTCGTTTGTGCCTGAAGACTTGTTATCACAAATGCCGCTATCAGCGATGTTAATATACGTTCTTTCATTACTTTTTATTCCAAACTAATACATGGCTTGCAGAAGTCACTAGCAAACCGAGTGCCAAAGGTAATACTGTTAAATTAAATTCTTGCCCACAAAATGGAAGAATGGTTATAAAAAGTGTTAAATACACCATATTTCCGACATGATAATAGTCTTTCTTGCGTTTTACAGCCTTATAAACCATAAAAGGAAGATACAACAAGGGAATCGGATTGAATAAAATAAGCAGCCAGTTAGAACCTACAGTTGGGTGAACTGAGAAGAAAAACAAAAATGCAATGATACATCCAGCCAATCCTTGAAGTCCATAAAGCACAATATCCCATCCCCACCAGATTCGTTGAGTTTTCCATTGCCCCCATGCCATCACCACACATAATGCTAAAAACAAAGCTCCACACATCAACGGTGATAAAATAAAACCCGGTTGAACTTCCTCTGGCTCAACATCCACAATTTTAGTTTCATCAAGAATCAAAGGACGACGGGTACCTCCAGCATCTACTATATAAGCATTCGAAGCATAATATTTCATATAAAAAGGAGAGAACATCTGCTGACGTTTATTTATCTCCTTATCAGCTTCTGCCCCTAAACATAAGTCAATACCAAATTCATCCCACGGAGAACCGGCAGTAAATTCATGTACAATACTACGATAACTCTTGCTCGACAGAGAATCAGGATAAACGACCTTTCCTTCTATACATTCCTCTATCTTGTCACGTGCACGAGTAGTACAATTATCATAGAAATAGTTATAACGGTATATACGATTCTCAGGTAAATAATTATTTTCCAGAATCGTTAGCAAACGTTCCTTTTCCGATTGAGTCAAGTTTAGCACTTGCTGGTAGACAGAAGACCCACGCATTGCATATTCTGCTTCAAAATAAGAATAAGGAGTAATGCCCAACTGGTAATCTGTTTCGCCGGCAACAAAACGGAAAATAAAATTTGGTGTATTAAAGCTAAACATCCCATAATTGAATACAACATCTATACGCCGCGTATAATTTTCATAGCGTATAGCCGTATGTCCAAATAAAGAATATATTTCGGTTCCAGGAGCACAAGTCAGCAAGCTAAAACGAATACTATCCGTACTTTGACTCTGCACAGAAAAAGCCACTCCCATAAACAAACAAAAGATGAAATATTTAAGCCTTGACATAAATTTCAGTAAAATAAAACCCAATTTTTTACAACATTTATTCTGTTTCGGGCACAAAAATACGGCTAATTATTGATAACTTCTGAATAAAATCATCGTTTTATTACTATACCTATTCATTTTTTACTTTACTTTGCAGCATAATAACAGAATAAAGAAGTGAATTTAGTAATCGATATAGGTAATACAGTAGCCAAGCTTGCTGTATTCGACAAGGAAGAAGTGGTAGAGGTCCTGAGAGGATCAAACCACTCTTTAGACTGTTTGACAATGCTGTGCAATAAATATCCCATTGAAAAAGGGATTATAGCCTCCGTTATTACTTTAAGTAACACAATACGCAAGCAACTGGCAAAACAATCAGTACCCTTTCTTGAATTAACCTATCGCACTCCGGTTCCGATAGAAAATTTATACAAAACACCGGAAACTCTAGGCATGGACCGACTGGCTGCCGTAGTTGGTGCCAATTACCTTTGCCCAAACAGAGATCTGCTAGTTATTGATGCAGGAACAGCCCTGACGTATGAATTCATCGATGCAAAAGGACGTTATTGGGGAGGAAACATTTCACCGGGTATATACACTCGCTTCAAGGCCTTGAACGCGTGCTGCGACAAACTTCCTTTAATAGAGAAAGGAGGAGATTTACCCGAATTCGGATACAGCACCGAAACTGCTATACGAGCCGGTGTAATTAAAGGAATGGAGTTCGAAATAAGCGGTTACATAACGCTAATGCAAAAGAAATATCCTGACCTTTTGGTTTTTTTAACTGGCGGAGATAAATTTTCTTTTGATACAAACTTAAAAAGTATCATCTTTGCAGATAGATTTTTAGTATTGAAAGGTTTAAACAGAATTTTAAATTACAATGTTAAATAAGAAAGCACTAATCGGCACTCTGATGCTTGCCGGCTCTTTATCGGCTTTAGCTCAGTCTAGCATTAATTCTCCCTATACACGATATGGATTGGGAGAACTGTCTGACCGAGGTTTTGCCAATAATGCCGCTATGGGAGGAATTGGCTATGCGCTCCGAAATAGCGGACATATCAATATGTTAAATCCGGCATCGTTCACAGCTGTAGATTCCCTCTCATTCATGTTTGATGTAGGCATGAGCCTTAAAAGTTCAAACTTTCAGGAAAATGGAATAAAGAATAATGCCAAAAACTCTAGTTTTGACTATATTGCAATGCAGTTCCGATTGCACCCAAGACTAGGTATGGCAATCGCTTTCACCCCATATTCTACTTTAGGTTATAATTTTACAACTACACAACCAGTAAAAGGTGCTGAAGATGTAACAGCAACAAATCTTTTCTATGGTGACGGAGGTTTGCAACAAATAACTGGAGGATTAGGCTTTAAAGTGCTTGATAATCTTTCTATCGGTGTGAATGCCGGATATATCTATGGAACATTGCAATATCAGTCAACCAAAGGTTTTAGTGTAAGCAGTGACCAGACTAATGTATATAATAATATAAAGGTGAACAGCTACGTTGCCGACTTTGGTTTACAATATACTCAGAAGATTAACAAGTCTGACAAGTTGACACTCGGATTGGTTTATGGATTAGGACATACACTCAACTCCACTGATACTAGAGGTATACAAGTAACAGACAACTCCAGTTACTCTTCTGTAAACGAACATGTAATCAATGATTCATATGGTATTCCTCATACCTTTGGTGCAGGTTTGGCATATAACCATGCTCAAAGCCTTACCTTTGGAGTTGATTACTCTCTCGAAAAATGGTCGAAAGTAAAATATGAAAATTCGACAGATGCATATAATGATCGCAGTAAAATAGCAGCAGGTGTAGAATACTTGCCCAATCCTATAGGAAGAAGTTATCTGAAACGTATACGTTATCGCGCAGGAGGTTACTACAAAAGCTCATATCTAAAACTCCCCCAATGCGACGGACCTTCTGAATATGGAATCAGTGCAGGATTTGGTCTTCCTCTCCAATTATTCCAGCGGAATACCATCTTAAACGTGACAGGTCAATATGTTCATGTTACTCCATCTGTTCCAAATATGCTGTCAGAAAACCGTTTTGTCATAAAAATCGGTCTGACATTCAATGAACATTGGTTCATGAAGTGGAAAGTTAACTAACAAAATAACTAAATTTATATACGATGAAAATGAAGATGTTTACAATTTTGGCTGCGCTTTCATTGAGCGCAACAGCAGTTTTCGCTCAAAAAGGAGTGGAAGATGGTTCTCGTTTTGGACATGGAGAAGACAGCCTCCGTTGCCTCCAGAACATCAGTATTTATACTGAATATGTAAAAACAAACAACTTCAAGGATGCATATACTCCTTGGAAAGCTGTATTCACAGAAGCGCCATTGGCACAAGTAGGAACTTATACAAACGGTGCAAAAATTCTTCGTGCCTTGATTGCTGAATCTAAAGATGCTGCTCAGCAAAAAACTTATCTGAATGAGTTAATGGCCGTACACGATCAACGTATCAAATATCTTGACCAACTGAATGGTTTGGTACGTACTCCGACCACAAAAGGATCTATTTTGGGTATGAAAGCTCACGACATGATCGTATTCTCAGGCAAGAATCTTGACGTGAACAGTGCTTATAGCATTGAAAAAGAAGCTGTTGATCTGGAAAAAGAAAATGCAGACTATTTTATGTTCCAAGATATGATGGACTTGTCTTTGCGCAAGCTGAAAGCTGATACAAACCACAAAGAAAATTTCATTCAGGATTATCTGGCTGTTTCAGGTTATGCTGATGCTGCATATAAAGCAACTAAATCAGAAAAGACTAAAAAGCTTTTAAAAACAGCAAAAGACAACGTAGATGCTTACTTCATCAATAGTGGTACTGCTACTTGTGAAGACATGCAGTCTATCTACGGTCCGAAGGTTGCACAGAATAAATCAAATCTGGATTATTTGAAACAAGTTATCTCTGTAATGCAGATATTGAAATGTACAAACGAAGAAGCTTACTTCGAAGCATCTGAAGCAGCTCACGCTATCGAACCGACAGCAGCAACAGCTTTGGGATGTGGTTACATGTATTACAAGAAAGGTGACATCGATAAGAGTGTAGGCTATTTCGATCAAGCTATTGAATTGGAACAAGATCCAATGGAAAAAGCAGAAAACTGCTACAAGGCAGCAGTTGCTATTATGAGCCAGAAATTGTATGGCAAAGCAAGACAGTATGCAAACAAAGCTCTTTCTCTTAACGCTAACATGGGTAAAGCTTATATCTTGATTGCTCAGATGTATGCAGCAAGTCCAAACTGGGGCGATGAAGCAGCTTTGAATAAATGTACTTACTTTGCAGCAATCGACAAATTGCAACGTGCAAAGAGCGTAGATCCAAGTGTTGCAGAAGAAGCTAACAAACTGATCGGTAGCTATTCAGCATATACTCCGAAAGATGAAGACTTGTTCTTCCTGGGTCTGAAGAAAGGTGATTCAGTAACTATCGGTGGATGGATTGGTGAAACAACAACTATCAGATAATAACTTTATATGTCATATAGAGTGACCAATAAAAAACATATAATGATTTTAAACATAACAGTTGCCATTTGGGCAACTGTTATGTTTATTTTATTGCCAGCATGTAGCAAAAAGAAAGAATTGGCAGAAGCTGTCAGCAAAGAAGACTCTCTACCAGACATGCGTACTACCGGAGTTACAACATTTATATCCGACTCTGGTATGATCCGTTATAAAATTATTACAGCCGAATGGCTGATTTTCAGTGAAGTTGATACTCCATTTTGGGCGTTTGAAAAAGGTATTTATCTAGAAAAGTTCGATACCCTTTTTCATATCGATGCTAGCATAAAGGCAGATACTGCCTATTACTATGAACCAAAGAAGTTATGGGAACTTCGCAGCAATGTACACATCCGCAGTCAGCGCGGTGATAAATTTGATACCCAACTGATGTATTGGGATCAGGGGAAGGAAAGAATATATTCCGACCAATTCATACGTATCGAACAACCTGACAAGGTTCTGACAGGATATGGATTCGAATCCAACCAGCAAATGACAGAATATCAAATTTATAATAACACAGGTATTTTCACTGTAGAAGATACAGCACCAGCAGACAGTACAAAAGCTGTTGCAAATAGCACCAGAACTGATTCGATACGCTAATTCACTCACTATTATGGGTATTATTATACAAATTCTTATCACAATGGCTTTTTCCGCTTTTTTCTCCGGCATGGAAATAGCCTTTGTTTCATCCAATAAATTACGTTTTGAAATGGATCGTAACAGCCAAAGCATAAATTCACGTATACTTTCCATCTTCTTTCATAATCCGAACAATTTTATCTCTACCATGTTGGTAGGGAACAACATCGCTTTGGTCATTTACGGTATATTGATGGCACAAGTCATTGAACAAAACTTGCTGGCAGGATTGATAGACAACCACTTTTTATTAGTACTGATCCAAACAATTATTTCCACATTAATCATCTTGGTCACAGGAGAGTTCCTGCCTAAAACCTTATTTAAGATTAATCCCAATTTCACTCTGAATATTTTTGCAGTTCCCACTTACATTTGCTATGTCTTGCTCTATCCCATCAGCAAGTTTGCTTCGGGAATATCCAATATATTACTTTACATTATAGGCATTAAAACAAATAAAGAAGCCAATGAAAAAGCTTTTACCAAAGTCGATCTAGATTACTTTATTCAAAGCAGTATACAAGATGTTCAAAATGAACAAGACATAGACACCGAAGTCAAGATATTCCAAAATGCACTAGATTTTTCGAATATCAGAATTAGGGATTGTATGGTACCTAGAACCGAAATTGTTGCCATAGAATATGGAACTCCCATAGAAGAACTAAAAGCCCGCTTCATTGAAAGCGGAATCAGTAAAATCATTGTCTATAAAGAAAACATTGACAATATTATAGGTTATATCCATTCTTCTGAAATGTTTCGTGAACAGACAGACTGGACTAAGAGTGTACGCCAACTACCTATTGCTCCCGAAACGATGGGAGCGCATAAGCTGATGAAACTATTCATGCAGCAAAAGAAATCCTTAGCTGTAGTAGTCGATGAATTCGGAGGTACATCCGGCATCGTGGCGCTAGAAGATTTAGTGGAAGAAATTTTCGGTGAAATAGAAGACGAGCATGACACGACTTCTTACATAGCCAAATCTGTCGGTGACAATGAATACATCCTTTCCGGACGTCTGGAAATAGAAAAAGCCAATGAATTGTTCTCACTTGGCCTACCGGAAAATGATGATTACCAAACTATCGGTGGACTCATCCTGCACCAATACCAAAGCTTCCCCAAAATACATGAAGAGATCACTTTCGATAAATTCCATTTCAAAATAATTAAAGTAACAGCAACCAAAATTGAATTAGTAAAGTTGAAAGTAACCGAATAATAGATTTTTTTCACAATAAAATAGCTTGTAAGCTGCATTTTTTGTATCTTCGTGCGCTAAATCTATGAAGTATAAAAAAACAATAAACAAAAATAGTAAAATTAAATGGCAACATTACAAACAATCAGAAGTAAAGGCCCTCTGTTGGTCGTTGTAATCGGACTTGCCCTCTTCGCATTCATTGCCGGAGACGCATGGAAGGTTCTCCAACCACATCAGGGTAAACAAGACGTAGGTGAAGTGAATGGAAAAACACTTACAGCACAAGAGTATCAAAAAATGGTAGACGAATACACAGAAGTCATTAAATTGACACAAGGTGTTTCTGCATTAAATGACGACCAACTGACTCAAGTGAAAGACCAAGTATGGCAATCTTACGTAAATAACCAATTAATCGCAGCAGAAGCTGCAAAATTGGGACTGACTGTCAGCAAAGCTGAAGTTCAAGCAATCATTGAGGAGGGTACTAACCCCTTATTAATGCAAACTCCGTTCCGCAATCCGCAAACCGGTGCTTTCGACAAAGATATGCTGAAAAAATTCCTGGTAGATTACGCTCACCTGGATGCAAGCAAAATGCCTGCACAATATGTAGAATACTATCAAAAAATGGGAGCTTTTTGGAATTTTATTGAAAAGACTTTGATCCAATCTACTTTAGCTGAAAAATATCAGAACCTGATTGCAAAATCATTGATCTCAAATCCGGTTGCAGCTGAAGATGCGTTTACATCACGCACTGAACAATCAGACGTTTTACTGGCTGCAATTCCTTATTCTTCTATCAGCGATTCAACTATCACGGTTTCAAACAGCGAAATCAAAGATCTGTATAACAAGAAAAAAAGTTCTTTCGAACAGCCGGTTGAAACTCGTAACATCAAATACATTGATGTATTGGTAACTCCATCTGAAGAAGATCGCAAAGAAGTATTAAATGAAGTAACCGAATATGCCAACCAGCTAGGTACCGCTGCCGACATGAACACATTCATCCGTTCCACCGGCTCTGTTGTTCCTTTTTCTGAAATTGCAATCAACAAGACTGTATATCCTAATGATGTAGTTGCTCGTTTGGACTCTGTAACTATCAACGAAGTATATGGTCCTTACTATAATCAGGCAGATGATTCATATAATGCTTTTAAAATTATTGCCAAGCAGACTGCTCCCGATTCAATCCAATATCGTCAAATTCAGGTATATGCTGAAGATGCTGCTAAAACCGCAACTTTAGCCGATAGTATTTTCAATGCACTGAAAGATGGAGCTGACTTTGCTGATATCGCAAAAAAATATGGTCAGACAGGTGAAGCAACCTGGTTGACTGCACGCAACTATGAAGGTGCTGCATTAGATGCTGACAATGCTAAATACATCAACACATTGATTAACTCTAATGTTAAAGAATTAAGCAATCTTCAGATCGGACAAGCTAACGTTATTCTTCAAGTGTTGGATAAAAAAGCCATGAAAGATAAATATAAAGTTGCAGTGATTAAACGTCCGGTTGAATTCAGCAAAGAAACATACAACAAGGCATACAATGATTTCAGCCAATTCGTAGCGCAGAACACTACAATGGATAAGATTGTTGCCAATGCAGAAGAAAGCGGATACCGCTTGTTAGAACGTGCTGATTTCCGTAGCGCAGAACACCGTGTGGGTGGTGTAAAAGGAACCCGTGAAGCGTTGAAATGGATTTTTGCAGCCAAAGAAGGTGAAGTGTCTCCATTGTATGAATGTGGTGAGAACGATCACCTGATGGTAGTTGCTCTTGAAAAGATTAATCCTGCCGGATATCGTAATATCAACTTGGTTGCCGACATGCTGAAAGCAGAAATCATCAAAGATAAAAAAGCTGAAAAACTGATAGCTGAAATGAAAGGTGCAAACAGCATTGACCAAGTGAAAAATATGGCAAATGCAGTTAGCGATTCTGTAAAACATATCACTTTCTCTGCTCCGGCATATGTTTCAGTAACTCGCGCCAGCGAACCAGCTTTAGGTGCTTATGCAAGCAAAGCTGAAGTAAACAAGTTAACTGGTCCTATCAAGGGTAATGCAGGTGTTTACATGATTCAGGTTTATAACAAAGAAAAAAGTGCAGAAGAATTTGATGCTAAAAACGAAGAAAACAACTTGTCTAATATGGCAGGACGTTATGCTAGCAGTTTCATCAATGACCTCTACAAAAAAGCTGAAGTGAAAGATGACCGTTATCTGTACTTCTAATCTGTAGTATATAATCCTATAAATATAAAAACAGGCTGTATCAAATGATTGGTACAGCCTGTTTTTATATTCTTCCTGTCGTTGGTGACAGGACGTTTTTTTAAAAGATCAAGAGCTTTTAAAAAAAGATAACCGCCTTTTTAAAAAAGAACAAGAGCTTTTTTAAAAACGTCTTGATCTTTTTTACCCCTGCCGAAAATTCCATCGTAAGCCTCATTTCGTAGAAACCCTTCTCATGCATACTTCTTACGATAGAAAAGCCTGAAAATGTCCTACTTTGCATCAAACACAAACAGCCTGTAAAAAATATACATA
>OHUV01000545.1_pt1 | contig 26653 bp, 19 predicted proteins | sample 1579281 | NCBI WGS metagenome assembly OHUV01 (sample SAMEA3882515, study PRJEB24775) | human gut metagenome | biome: human-associated habitat; feature: intestine environment; material: feces | place: Netherlands | collected 2009/2010
GGATTCGAACCCTTGACCTCTCGGATGCGAACCGAACGCTCTCCCAGCTGAGCTATAGGCCCATATTTAGGGGCGTGACGCGGTTGGGCGACCAACCGACATACTCCCCATTTGAATGCCCACAACTCTGTGGGGCACAAAAGCGATACGCTTGCACTCCCAACTGAGCTACAGGCCCATGTCATTTCGACTTGATAAGTGTACCTCTTTTCTGCCAAAAAGTCAAGGGGGTAATGCAGATTTTGTTTGCAGGCGCCGGACATATCCCGTAACATACGAATTTATATTGTAACAGGTGCAATTCCGCCTGCATCTTGCGCTTCTCTTTATATAGTGCTATAATGGTACAAATCTTGCAGTGCCCGTATAAAAACGTATAGGCAATGTGGATTGAATCCAGCGCGTGGGTTGAATTATAGTATTCTCATTAAAGGTACAAAAATTCAACCTATGTGGGGAGGAAACCTTATGCAAGGCAAGCTGATTGCAAGCTACCGGCGGGAGCTTTCTGCGCTGGATGACCTGCAATGCGCCGGAACCGTGACCTATACGCTGACACAGGAGGCGGATGCGTTTGTCATCACTGTCCAGCGCGACGGGGCACGGGCAGCGGCGTGTATGCTGTGTGAGATAGAGGAGGAGCGCGCGGGGATGCTGACCCGTTTCCTGTACGAAAACGCCGTGGAGCCTGCGCATACCTCCGCGGTACTGCATGACCTCTGTGGATCGAAGGTGGGCTGACATGGCGGTGTTGCTGCATGACCGTCCGGAAGCAGCCGGACAAGAGCAGAGAGAGGCGCTCAGGCTGCCCCGAACCTCCGCCGTGGTGGCGCTGTTTGCATTCAGCTCCCGCATGGATCGCGATTCCATGCGGCTGTTCGCCCGGACCCATGGGGACGAGGTTCGCGCCGCGGCCATTGCATCGACGGGGCAGGAGGTACTGGAGCTGCTGCACGGCGGCCTTCGCCCGCAGGTGCTTGTGCTCGACGCCCTGCTGACCAAGCCGTCCGTGACGCAGGTCTTGCAGGAGATCAGCACGATGCAGCTGGACCCGGAGCCGGCAGTCCTTGTGCTGGTGCCCGTGCCGGAGGAAACCGCCGCGCGCAAGGCGCTGGGCCTGTTTGCCCAGTACCGGATCATGCTGCGCCCCTACGGGATGAAGAACCTTTTCGATGAGATCTACCGCATGGGCACAACGGACGACGAGCATCGGCTCTACCACCTGCGCCGCTGCTGTGAGGATGTGCTGGATGACTTCGGCGCGCAGTCCACACTGAACGGCTACCGCTATGCCGAGCGGATGCTGCTCTACGCGCTGTACGCGGAGCGCCCGCAGAAGATCGGCGATTTGCAGCAGTATGTCGCGTCGGAGGAGAACATCGAGATCGGCACTGTGACCTCGGCGCTGAACCGGATGTCGGCGGGTATGTCCAAGCGCGGTGCGGAGCCGTACCGCGGACTTTGCCTGCGCTGCGGCCGCCCGGAAAACGGCGTGCTCTCCAACGGGCAGCTGTTCGAGGGGCTGCTCAAGGAGCTGCGCCGCCGACTGGAACCGACTGTATAAATTAGGAAAGAAGGCGTTTTCCATGGACAGAAGGAACGAGGATACAGCACTGCTGGCCTTGCGCGGGGGATTGCGCGGGCGGTTCCGGCGCTCGTTTGACAGCATGGAGAACGCCTTTGAGGTATTGCAGGACCGCTTGCAGCACGCGGTAAACCCGGCAGAGCGCGCCGAGCTGATGCCGCTGCTCGAGGAATTGCAGACGCAGCTGATCTGCCTGCGGCGGCTGGGGGACCAGGCGTCGGATGCCGCCACGGCGGCGCTGCTGCACGGCACCTGTGTGCCGCAGCCCATCGACCTGCTGGGGCAGCTGCGGGAATTTTGCAGTATTTTGCAGGAGGAGGCCGCGCAGTACGCGCTGCCCTTTACCGTGACGCTGCAGGCCGACGGGCTGGACGTGCTGCCCACGACGGGGGATGTCTCGCTGCTCAACGGTCTGCTGACGAACCTTGTCTCCAACACACTGGCCGCGGACCGTGCGGCGCACATTATGCTGCTCTGCACGCCGGGTCGGCTCTGCTACAGGGACAACGGCCCGGGTCTGCCGCCCGATGCCGCCGCCCTGCTGACCGAGGGGCAATGGAGCGAACGCCTGCTCCACGCGGGCGGGCTGGGCCTGCCGCTGGTTGCCGCTTACACAAGCGCCATGGGCTGGGCGCTGACCGTAGGGGAGGGGCCGGGTATGAATTTGCAGTTCACGCTGCCCGCCGCACCGCCGCTCGACGGCATGGTGCTGACCTCGCCCACCGAGCGTCTCGCTGACCGGCAGAACCGCCGCAGACTGATACGCCGGGAGCTGGCGGTTCTGGTAGCGGATACTTCGATGCAGTAAGTAAAAGCGCTGTTCTTGGAAGGGAGCGGCGCTTTTTTGCTGCATGGCTTCCCCCTCGGGGGAAGCTGTCAGCGGCCCCGCCCGCTGACTGATGAGGGGCGACCTGCCGTCAAAACTCGCTAACGGATAGCAATGGCACACCCGCCCCTCATCCGGCCCTGCGGGGCCACCTTCCCCCAAAGGGGAAGGCTTTAGGCTCTTACTTCATCTTCCCCACATACACCAGATACGAATACAAATAAATCCACGCGCTGCCGCCAAGAACGGCGACCAGCAACACGATCAGCGTAGCAATGTCGCCCAGCAGGCCGCCCAGGAAGGCAAGCACCAACAGGACAATGCCTATAACGACAAAGGTGTACCCGCCCATGCGCTGGGTGCGCTGCCAGTTGTGCTCGTCGTTCAGCGCCCAGGGCGTGCGGCAGCCGAAGGTATAATTCTGCTTGATCTGCGGCATAAAATTGCCCAGGATGATGAACAATACGCCGATGCCGCCGCAGACCAGAATGCTGACGAGGTTGCTGCTGTCCGGCAGCTTACCGAAAACAGCCAGGTCACTCAGCCAGCTGAATGCGGCCATCATCACGGTGAACAGCACTACGAACAGGTTCCATACCTTGCCGAACTTCTCAAAATTCTGGTGCTTGGGGTCGATTTTGCGGATGACCTCAAACAAAATCAACATCGCAAACGGCAGCGCGGCCAAAATCAAAACCGTGGATTTCGGCCCCCAGCCGTTGACCTGCCCGCTGGCTCCCCAGTGGGTGGGCACAATGTCCGGCAGGGAGGGGTAGAAGTACAGGTGCGCGGCAAAATTCAGCACGCAGACCACGGTTAAAATCCAGAACAGCTTATTCTTTTTCATTGCTATCGTCTCCCTTTACAAGTCCGCAGTCATAAAACCACTTCATCAATTCCTGAAATACGGTCAGATTCACACTGTACACAATGTTCTGGCCGCGGCGCTCATCGGTAATAAGCGCCGCACTTTTTAAAATGTTCAGATGGTGACTGACGGACGGCTTTGTCATATCAAAATGTGCGGCGATCTCCCCGGCGGTCAGATCGCCCTGTGCCAGCAGTTCTAAAATGCGCCGCCGCGTCGGGTCGGCCAGCGCCTTGAAAGCATCTCCCAAACAGAACAACTCCTTTCCTGATAAACAATTAGATAAACGTCTAACTGCCTATGCCTTTACTATACTCCTATGCACCTGCCGCTGTCAATAGATATTTTGAAAAATATCTAACTATCAGCTCCCCTCCGATTGTTTCTCCAACTTTTACCAATGATTTTTCCTGCAAATTCACAATTTGTTTGCAATTTTCCTATTGACATAGTATGTGAATGTGCTACAATATTAGCAGTCGAGCGGATAGAGTGCTAAAGAAAAACAAACACACAGAATTTGCGAAAGTGAATTCTTGAGCCGCAAAATCCAAGCACTTTACGTGCGAGACTGCCAGAACAATGCGCTATCTGCACTAAAGGAGGTACGCACTATGAACATCGAACAAATGACACAGAAAACCCGTGAGGCTTTGCAGGCTGCACAGCGCATCGCGGTGGAATATTCCAACAACGCGGTGGAGCAGGAGCATCTGCTGGCCGCCCTTGCCCAGCAGCAGGACGGGCTCATCCCGCAGATGCTGCAGACCCTCGGCGTTGACGCCAATGCCTTTGCCCAGGCGGCTTTGCAGAAGGTCGAGGCGCTGCCCCGCGTGACCGGCTCGGGCCGTGACCCGGAGAAGATCTACATCTCCAACGATTTGGATCGTGCCCTCAATGCCGCCGAGCAGCAGGCCAAGCAGATGAAGGATGAATACATCAGCGTAGAGCATGTATTCCTCGGTATTTTGCAGCGGCCAGGCAAGGCTGCCAGCGAAATCTTCAAGACTTTCGGCATCACAACCGAAAAATTTATGAAGCAGCTGAGTGCGGTGCGTGGCAATCAGAGGGTAACGAGTGATAACCCGGAGGACACCTACAATGCCCTGAAAAAGTACGGTCAGGACCTTGTCGAGATGGCAAAGGCGCATAAACTTGACCCTGTGATTGGACGCGATACGGAAATTCGCAATGTCATCCGTATCCTGTCCCGCAAACGCAAGAACAACCCCGTGCTGATCGGTGAGGCCGGTGTCGGTAAGACCGCCATCGCCGAGGGGCTGGCGCAGCGGATCGAAAGCGGAGATGTGCCCGAAAACCTGAAGGATCATACCGTGTTCAGTCTGGACATGGGTGCGCTGGTCGCAGGTGCCAAATACCGCGGCGAGTTTGAGGAACGCTTGAAGAGCGTCCTCAACGAGGTCAAGAAGTCCGAGGGCAAGATCATCCTCTTCATCGATGAGCTGCACACCATCGTGGGCGCAGGCAAGACCGACGGCGCGATGGACGCGGGCAACCTGCTCAAGCCCATGCTGGCCCGCGGCGAGCTGCACTGCATCGGCGCGACAACGCTGGACGAGTACCGCGAGTATATCGAGAAGGACCCCGCACTGGAGCGTCGTTTCCAGCCGGTCATGGTCAATGAACCGACTGTCGAGGACACCATCTCGATCCTGCGCGGCCTGAAGGAGCGCTACGAGGTCTACCACGGCGTCAAGATTCAGGACGCCGCCCTGATCGCCGCCGCGACACTGTCGGACCGCTACATCACGGATCGCTTCCTGCCCGATAAGGCCATCGACCTCGTCGATGAGGCTTGCGCTATGGTCAAGACCGAGCTGGATTCGATGCCCGCCGAGCTGGACGAGATGAACCACCGCATTACCCAGCTGCAAATCGAGGAGGCCTCTTTAAAGAAGGAGACCGACGAGCTGTCCAAGCAGCGTTTGGCCACGCTGGAAAAGGAGATGGCCGAGCTGCGCGACAGCTTCAACAGCAAGAAGGCGCAGTGGGAAAACGAAAAGAACGCCGTGAACAAGGTGCAGAGCCTGCGCGCCGAGGTGGAATCCACCAAGGCCGAGATCGAAAAGGCGACCCGCACCGGCGACTACGCCAAGGCCGGTGAGCTGCAATACGGCAAGCTGCCCACCCTGCAAAAGCAGTTGGAGGAAGAAGAAAAGCTGGCCGAGGCAAAGAAAGAATCCAGCCTGCTTCGTGACCGCGTAACGGAAGAAGAAATTGCGAACATCGTCGCCCGCTGGACCGGCATCCCGGTCTCCAAGCTCGTCGAAGGCGAACGCGAGAAGCTGCTCCGCCTGCCGGACACGCTGCATCAGCGGGTCATCGGCCAGGACGAGGCCGTGCAGAAGGTCTCGGACGCTATCCTGCGCTCCCGCGCCGGCATCGCGAACCCGAACCGCCCCATCGGCAGCTTCCTGTTCCTCGGCCCCACGGGCGTCGGCAAGACCGAGCTGGCCAAGGCGCTGGCGCAGGCCCTGTTTGACGACGAGAAGAACATGGTCCGTATCGACATGACCGAGTATATGGAAAAATTCAGCGTCTCGCGTCTGATCGGTGCGCCTCCGGGATACGTCGGCTATGAGGAGGGCGGCCAGCTGACCGAGGCCGTGCGCCGCCACCCCTACAGCGTTGTGCTGTTCGATGAGGTCGAAAAGGCCCACCCGGACGTGTTCAACATCCTGCTGCAGGTGCTGGACGATGGCCGCATTACCGACAGCCAGGGCCGCACGGTGGACTTCAAGAACACCGTCATCATCCTGACGTCGAACCTGGGCTCTGACCTGATTTTGGAGGATCTGGAAAAGAGCCGCGCCAACGGCAGCAACGAGCTGTCCGACGAGGCCAGAAACGCCATTGACCAGCTGCTCAAGCGCCAGTTCCGCCCCGAGTTCCTGAACCGTCTGGACGACATTGTCTACTACAAGAGCCTGACCAAGACCGAAATCGGCTCCATCGTTGACCTGATGCTGGCCGACCTGCGCAAGCGTCTGGAGGACAAACAGCTGAAATTGGTTGTCACCGACGCGGCCAAGAACGCCATCATCGACGGCGGCTATGACCCAATCTACGGCGCCCGCCCCTTGAAGCGGTACATCCAGTCCCATGTGGAAACGATGATCGCCAAGGAGATCATCGGCGGCGCCCACACGGCAGGGGACACCCTGACCGTGGATGCGGATGGGAACGGACAGCTGATGCTGCGCTGAACCTTACAATAATAAATGACGCTCCGGACGGTATGGAAAATGTTCCATACCGCCCGGAGCGTTTTTGCTTGTCTTGCAGCATTGCAGAAACTGCACATCTGCGACCTGTTAGCTTCCGGCAGCCCAGGCGCTTTCGGGGAGATGACGAGTATCGACCCCCACGCCGTAGGGGCGGATTCCATATCCGCCCGCTCATCCGGGCGTTTGCGGGTAAGCCGCGGGCCGGGCGTGCCCGGCCCCTACAGGTACACCAAATTACAGCACACCCAGCCCCGTCAGCAGCGTCTTGACACCGATCAGGATCAGCACAATGCCGCCGATGCGCTCGGCGGGGGCGCGGTACTTGTCGCCGAACATGGCACCGACCTTGACGCCGATGGCGGACAGCAGGCAGGTGATAACGCCGATCAGCCCGGCAGCGGGCAGAATGTCCACCTGCATGGCTGCAAAGCTGACACCGACGGCGAACGCATCAATGCTGGTGGCGATGGCCAGCGGCAGCATGGCTTTGGCGGAGTAGTCGTCGTCCAGCTGCTCGTCGCCGCCAAAGCTCTCCTTGATCATGTTCGCACCGATGAGCGCCAGCAGCACAAACGCGATCCACGGGCCAAACTTCGTCAGCAGCGCGGCAAACCGGTCACCGAGAAAATAGCCCAGTGCAGGCATCAAAAACTGGAACCCGCCGAACCAAACGCCGCAGATCATAGCGTGCTGCAGACTTACCTTGCGGACGGACAGCCCCTTGCAGATCGAGACGGCGAATGCGTCCATCGAGAGGCTGACGGCAATCAGGATCAGGTCGAATAAAGTCATGATTTTCTCCTCCGTTTTGGCAGGGTGCAGACAATAAAAAAGACCTATCCACCCGTGAAAACGGGCAGATAAGTCTCGTCGTTTAAAGTAAAGCCAGAGCAAACGCTCATTGTGTTGGCAGAACTGCGCGGCGGCTGCTCCACCGCTGCGCTGACTACTCCCTTATTGCTTCGGATAGTGTAGCATAGGTGAGAATGCTTGTCAATACGTTAGAAATGGCTAATCCGGCAAAAGCCTTCCCCTGTGGGGGAAGGTGGCCGCAGGCCGGATGAGGGCCGAGCTTGCGAGACATCCCCAAAACGGGAAGTATCGGCAAGCTTGGCCCTCATCAGTCAGTGGTCGGGGCCGCTGACAGCTTCCCCCGAGGGGGGAAGCCACGCAACCAACAAACAACAAAGCCGAGCAGTTTTTACGCTGCTCGGCTATTCTTATGCCTTCTTAGCCTCCCCTTCCGGGAAGACGACGAACAAGCCACCCTCGCGCACCCACTTGGCTGCGGCAGGATGCTTTTCCGCAAAGGTATTCCAAAGCTGCATGACAGCCCTTCCTGTCAGCTGTTGCGCAGGCGGCTTTCCAGCTGCGCGTTGAGGATGATGTTTTTAACGGCCTCGACGATGACCTTCAGCAGACCGATAACCCAGAACCCCTTTGCCTCCAGCACGATGCCGTCCACCATGCCCATGCTGATGGCACCGCTTGTCATCTTGGCCAGCGCACGCAGCGGCATGTTGTACTGGAACATCACGTTCAGGTTCGGCTTGCCGCGCTTGTAGCTGGCGTTCAGCATCATCGTGAGCACAGCCCAGACCAGCCAGCACAGCGGGCTGCGGCTGTGGTTCAGCTCACCCAGGGTCATGTTGCGGTCAATTTTGACGGTATCCGCCGGGATGGGGCGGCCCAGCAGGGTCTCCCACTCGTCATCGGGCACGCGCTGCACCTTGCCGCTGGTGTAGTGCGGCAGCGCCTTGCCCGCGTATGGGTTCGGTGCGCTCGTACCGTTCACCTCGACGGCGGCGGTCAGGCGGATGTCCGCAGAGCTCGCCCCTACGCGAAGCTCATACGTGCCGCCCTCGACCTCCCAGCTGTCGGTCTTGGTGTTCCAGTAGCGGAACGCCTTGTCGTCCAGCAGCAGGGTGACGGTCTTGCTCTCCCCTGCCTCCAGCCAGACCTTTGTGAAGGCCTTCAGCTCCTGCGCGGGGCGGAAGATCTGGGCGTCGGGCTTGGCCGCGTAAACCTGTACGATCTCGGCACCGGCGCAGCTGCCCGTGTTTGTCACGGTCAGGGTCACGCTGCGGGCGTCGGCTTTCAACTCACTGTAAGCAAAACTCGTGTAGCTCAGGCCGTAGCCGAACGGGAACGCCACGGGCACACCCGCGGTCTGGTAGTAGCGGTAGCCGACGTACAGCCCCTCGCGGTACTGCACGGTGCGTCCCGCACCTGCAAAGTTGTCCTTGGCGGGGGTGTCGGCGTGGGCGTTGGCCCAGGTCTCGGCCAGCTTGCCGGACGGATTGATTTTGCCGGTCAGCACATCGACCATTGCGCCCGCGCCGGCCTGGCCGCCGAGGGCTCCGTAGACGAGTGCCCTGCAGTGGGCCAGCCACGGCGTTTCCAGCGACGCGCCCGCGCTGACGATGACGACAGTGTTGGGGTTGGCCTGCTGCACGGCCTGCAAAAGCTCGATCTGGTTGTCGGCCAGCTTCATGTCGGCGCGGTCCAGACCCTCGCTTTCCTTGATCTCGTCCAGCCCTAAGCAGAGCAGCACGGTGTCGGCCTTTTTCGCCAGCGCAACGGCCTCGGCTTTTTTGGCATCGTCCGGCTTGCCCTGGCGGTCAAAGCCAGCGGCAAAGCCGACGCTGTGCAGGCCGCTGTCTTTCAGGCAGTCAAGGAAGGTATCGACCTTGATGGAGTTGACGGCGCTGGAGCCTGCGCCCTGGTAACGCGGCGTCTCGGCAAAGTCACCGATGACGGCCACGCTTGCACCTGCGGCCAGCGGCAGCAGATTGCCGTCGTTTTTCAGCAGGACGGCGCTCTCGGCAGCGGCGCGGCGGGCCAGCGCGTGGTGGGCGTCGGCGTCAAAGCTGCGGCTGTGGTTTTCCACGGCGGCGTGGGTGTCCAGTACCAGTGTCAGCAGCTCGTCCAGGCGGGCGTCCACATCAGATTCGGAAATTTTACCGGTCTCGACAGCCTTCAACAGCTCGCGCACGGCGTCTCCGCCGGGGGCGGGCATTTCCAGCGTAGAACCGTTCTTTACGCCCAGCGCGTGGTCATTGCTGCCGCCCCAGTCGGTCACGACAGCGCCGTCGTAGCCCCAGTCTTTGCGCAGGATGTCCTGCAAAAGGTGGGCGTTCTCGTTGGCGTAGGTGCCGTTGACGAGGTTGTAGCTGGACATGATGGTCTTGGGGTGCGCCTCTTTGACGACGATTTCAAAGCCGGTCAGGTAGAGTTCCCGCAGGGTTCGCTCGTCGACGACGGAGTCCGACGCCATGCGGCGCAGCTCCTGGCTGTTGACGGCGAAGTGCTTGGGGCAGGCGGCGATGCCGTTGGACTGGATGCCGCGCACGTAGGCCGCGGCCAGCTTGCCGGAGAGGTACGGGTCCTCCGAGAAATACTCGAAGTTGCGCCCGCACAGCGGGCTGCGCTTGGTGTTGAGGCCCGGCCCCAGCAGGACGGATACCTCCTGCGCGGCGGCCTCCTCCCCCATGGCCCGGCCGAGCTGTTCGCCCAAGGCGGGATCCCAGCTGCAGGCCACGGTAGCCGCCGTCGGGAAGCAGGTCGCGGGGACGCTGGGGTTCAGGCCCAGATGGTCCGCCGCACCCGCCTGCTTGCGCACGCCGTTGGGGCCGTCCGACAGGGTGATGGACGGGATGCCCGCATTTTTGTAGCCGCGGGTCGTAAAGACCGTCTCGCCGGAGAGCAGCGCGCATTTTTGTTCAAGGGTCAACTTGGTAATAATGTCTGCATGTTTCATGGATCACACATTCCTTTGGTGAATCAGAAGTTCTTTTTCTCGGTCTTGGCTGCCTTGCGGAGCTTGACGTCGATGACGACGCCGCGCACTGCGAGGGCGAACAGGACAACGGCCACGATGTCGATCAGGACAACCAGATGACGCCAGCCGAACGCAGAGGTCGTGAACGCATGGCGCACAGCGGTGGTGTCGCCGATGCTGTCAGCATAGTCGCGGTTGGTCACGCGGACATGCAGGTACATGTACAGCGCTTCCTTGGTAGCGCGGCGCAGGGCCTGCAGGTAGCTGTTGGAGCCGGTCTCGAAGGTCATCGCGCCGCCGGTGAAGCCCGCCATCCACAGGCTGCCGCCTGCGCGCAGGGCCTGGTCGCCGTTCATGTAGCTGTGGTGGTCGCAGTAGTCGGTGATGACCGCGCCGTCAAAGCCCCACTCGTCGCGCAGGATGCCGGTCAGCAGCGCCTCACTGCCGCCTGCCCAGACAGCGCCGATACGGTTGTAGCTGCTCATGAGACCGACTGCGTCGTAATCCTCGACGAGCATCTGGAACGGGCGCAGGTAGGTTTCGCGCAGGGTCTGCTCCGTCATCCAGGTATAGACGGAATCGCGGTAGATACCGCTCTCGCCGTCGTTGCAGATAAAGTGCTTGACATAGGTGTAGACGCCCGCCTGGTTTGCGCCGGTCACAGTGTTGCCGCAGATGACGCCGGACAGCAGGCTGTCCTCGGAATAATACTCATAGTTGCGGCCATTGAAGGGGCTGCGATGCATGTTGGTGGCGGGGGCATACCAACCGGTGTAGCCGTTCTGCAGGGCCTGCGTGCCGATGGTGCGGCCCTCCTCCTGGGCAAGGTCTGCGTTCCAGGTCTGGGCCAGCGTGCTGGAGCTGGGGAAGCCCGTGCCGGCTCCCATGCCGGTGAAGCCGCCGATCTGAGCGGGGCCGTCGGCGTCCTTGCTCTTGGACTTGCCGACGCTCTTGAGTTCGGCCAGGCCGCCGTAGGCGTTGATGTAGAGGTTTTCCATCTCGTCAACGGTCAGCTGATCCAGCAGGGCATCCCACCGGGGGTCGTTGAAGTCAGAGCCGAGCCGGAAGCCGAGGTCGGTGGTCTCGCCGTTGTCCTCGATCTTCAGGCCGTTCTTAGCGCCGGTGGTAATAGCCTCATCAGCGTCGTTGATCCAGCCGTTGGCATCGTCGGCGGTGTAGAGGTTCAGTGCCTTGACGTTGTCGGTCATGGCACGGGTCGGGGTGTTCGTCTTGGGGAAGGTGCCCGCAAAGTCGGCGCGGGTCAGGTAGGTGATGTTCTGGTCGGAATCGCTGCCGTCGAGGCTCACGCCGTCGATGGCGTCGCTGCCGGTAAACTTGTTGGAAACGGCATTGCCGGTGGCGGTGTCCTCGGCATACTGCACGCCTGCGGGCAGGCTGCAGGTGATGGTCGCGTTGGCGTCGTCGTCCACATCGTGGGCATTATGGCGCACGGTGAAGATGTAGTCACCCGCATCCAGCTCATAGCCGGTGAAGCCGTTGTGGTTGGCGTCGTAGGCATCGTAGCTGGCCATATCGGAGACAGGGACCGTCAGGGTGACTTCCTCGCTCTCGCCGGGGGCCAGCTCCTTCGTCTTGGCGAACGCGCCCAGCTCGACGCTGGATTTTTCAATTCCCCCTGCCGTGTACGGGGCGGTATAGTAGAGCTGGACAACGTCCTTGCCCGCGCGGTCACCGGTGTTCGTGACGGTAACCTTGACGGTCACATTACCGTCCTTCGTCAGGGCGCTGCCGTTGGCGGCGGCGTCCGTGACTTTCCAATCAAAGCTGGTGTAGCTCAGGCCGTAGCCGAAGGGATACTGCACAACGGCGTCGTAGCCGGTGCCGTGCTCGTTGCTCTCGGCATCCCAGTAGCCCTCGGCGTCGGCGGTCTCGTACCACTTGTAGCCGATGTAGATGCCCTCGGCGTAATCGACATAGGAAACCTGCTCATAGGTGTAGGGTGTGTCAAGGTTTCCGTTCGTCGTGCCGTCTGCCGGGTAGAGGCCGTCGGCGGCGCTGTACTTACCGACACCCTCCATACCGGCGTTCGCATAGCTGGCGGCGGTGGTCAGGTCATAAGCCCAGGTATCGGCGGTACGCCCGCTGGGTTCGCGGTCACCCCACAGCACTTCGGGCACGGCAGTCGCGCCCTCGGAGCCGGACAGACCGGCGATCAGGCAGGCATCAATGCCGGGGATCGTCTCGATCTGGCCCAGCTCCATGACGTTGGTGGAGTTGATGAGCACAACCACATGGGCGTAATTTGCGCCGACGTAGTTCAGCAGCTCCTCTTCCTCGGTGGTCAGCTCCAGCATCGTGCGGGTATCGTCAACAACGATGTCGCCGCCCTTCTCGGTGCGCTTGTACTGCTGCTTGGTGGCGTCGTTGCTCTCGCCCGCCAGACGCCCGATCACGACAACAGCCGTATCGGAGAAGTTCTTGGCGTTGTCCAGCATCGACTGTGTATAGTAGGTCTGGTTGTTGATGTCAGGCTCGTACAGGCGGCCGGACTGCTCGGGCCAGGCGCTCAGGGTGCGGGTGTACTCGCGGCCATCCTGGAAATCCTTGTACATGTCGGTCAGCTCGGTGTTGTACACAACGCCGTAGGCAGTCAGCGCGGCCAGCAAATCGGTGTTGACGCCGGACACGCCGCCGGAGCCGGAACCGCCGCCCAGCCAGGCAGTGGAGGCCCAGCCAAAGACGTTGATCTTCTTGTTGTCAGCGGCCAACGGCAGGGTGTTGTCGTTGTTCTGGACAAGGACAGTTCCCTCGGCCTCGACATCAGCGGCCAGCGCTTCCGCCTTGACCTTGGTGTCGGCAATTTCAGCGTCGGAATAGTGGCCGCCGGGTGCGCCGATGAAGCTGTCAATGATGGTGGCCATCGTGGACAGAACGTAGGTGCCGACCAGCACCGCGACCAACAGGATCACGGACAGCACCAGACCGATCCCGTGCAGTACGGGGTGCGGCTTGCGGACTTTGGGTTGCTTTGTCATTTGTTTTTCTCCTCTTTAAACAGTATACACCTGTCAAAAGCGAGCCCATGTTTTGCGTCGATTCTATTGTAGCAGATTGCGGCACGATAGGCGTATTTTTCGCACAAGCTGCCGTTTTTGAAGCATACTTTGCAGTTTTGCCGCTTGACCGGCCAAATTTTGTTGTGATTTTGTACAAGTACAACCGCGCCGTCTTTGTGCAAATTGCGGCATAGCAAAAAAGCCTTCCCCTGTGGGGGAAGGTTGACGCCGCTACAGGGGTGAGCATGGCAGCCGCCGCAAGGCTCCCGGGTCGATGACGAGCATCGATTCCTACATTGTAGGGGCGGATGCTTGCATCCGCCCGCGGGACATTCTCGCTGCCGCAAGGCCGCGGGTCGTCGAGGACGCTGGCCCCTGCAACGTAGGGGCGGATTCCATATCCGCCCGCGGGTAGCTTCCGCTGCCGCGATCCTTACTACTTCTGCGGCAGCAAAATCCGCACCGTGAACCACTCATTCTCCCAGTGCAGGGTCAGCGTGCCGCCGTGAGCCTCGGCGGTAGCGCGGACACTCTTTAAATCGTAGCCGCCGTGGCTGCTGCGGGCGGGCAGGCCGTCGGGGCCAAGCTCCACGGGGTCAGCACAGTAGTTCTCAAACCGCAGCATCACAAAGCCGTTCTGCGCGTAGATGGCGGCCCGGATCAGCCGCTTCTCGGGGTCCGGCTCGGTCAGCACACTCTCGGTGGCGTTGTCCAGCACCGTGCCCACAATCGTGCAGATCTCCCCTGTCGTCAGAAAGTGCAGCAGCGTACCGTCCGCCACACAGGTCAGATTGATGCCGTGCTGCTGGCAGTAGAGCGTTTTCGCCGTCAGCAGCGTGTCCAGCACAGGGTTGCCGGTCTTGTTCTCGGCCTCGTACTGACGGATGCCGCTCTCCATCTCGGCCAGCGCGGCGTCCTGCTTGGCCTGGTCGCGCTCGGCACGGATGGCCGCGATCTGCATTTTCAGCTCATGATAGCGGCGGTTAATAAGGCGGATGTTCTCCTTGCTCTGCCTGTACTGCTCATACTGGCGGCGCAGGACATTGTCCATGGCCGTCAGCTCGCTGTGCAGTGCGGCCTCGCGCAGCTGCTCGTGCTGGACCGTCAGGATCAGCACGCCCGCCATATCCACCAGCGTGCGGATGTAGAAAATGCTCATCACGCTCATCGTGACACCGTTGTCGGAGATAAAGCTCAGATTGCTGACCGCAAACGCCGTGACCGCCATGACGACAGCCATCAGCGTCGCCGCCGCGGTAATGGTCAGCCGCGTGGGCGCAGCGTGGCGGCGCTCAAACCAATACAAAAAGCCGTAGACTGCCGTGTAGACCGCCGCCAGCAACAGTACCGAAAGCGGTGCTGTAGCCCGCTGCTGCGGCCAGAGTACGCAGTGGAGCTGCCACTCCACGCTGGCGGCCAGCTCCGCCAGAATGAACGCGCGGGCGCAGCTGTAGCCGGCTTCCAGTAAATTCATCTCCCGCGTGCCCCACAGATACAGGTACAGCCACGCGATGGCCGCGACCATGCAGGGCAGCCACCACGCCAGCGGCACACTGCCGGTAAGCTGCAAAAACACGCCCAGCACCGCGGCCCACCCCGCCGTGGCAGCATAGGTCACAGGCTTTGCAGCGCGGGGCGGCGCGGCCTGCGCGTAGACCAGCACGGCAAGAACCTCTGCCAGCGCCGTGTACAACCGCGGGATGTCCGGCAGCGTCATCATGCGCCCTCACCCCCGATGTAGTCCGCCAGCGCGGCCAGAAACGCCCTGCGCTTGGGGCGGCTGATCTGCAGCTCATGCGGGCCGACCTGCACCGTGTTCTGCTGCACGCCCGACACCTGCGCGAGATTCACAAGATAGCCGCTGTTGCACCGCGCAAACAGACGGCCCGTCAGCTTTTCCTCCAGCGCCTTCAGTGCGCCGGGTGCGGAGAAGTCGCCGTCCTCGGTGTAAAAATGGACGCGGTGACCCTCACTCTCGATATAATAAATCGTAGCAGCGTCCAATCGGCGCATGCCGCCGTCCACCGACACAGCCAGATAATGCCGCGTCCGCTTGGCCAGCTGGTTCACAGCCTTTTGCAGCTGCTGCGAGAACGCAAAGTACGGCACAGGCTTGAGCACGTAATCCAACGCACCGACGGCGTACCCCTTGATGGCATACTGCGCCATGTTCGTAATAAAAATCAGCAGCACATCGCTGTCCAGCTCGCGGATACGGCGGGCAGTTTCCATGCCGTCCAGATGCTGCATCTCTACGTCAAGAAAAATTATATCGTAGACCGGGCGGTAGTCCTCAAGGATTTCGACGCCGTCGGTGAACATTGTCACCTCAAACTGGATGCCATACTGCCGCGTGTAGCGCTGCACATACCCCGCCAGCTGCTCCCGGACGGCGGCCTCATCCTCTACGATTGCAATGCGGGTCATCCGCAGTGCCTCCCCTTCTGTTTTTTCTTTAGTATAGCATATTGCCGCGGTGCATGGCAACAAGAATGACCCTCCCGAGCCGTTTGCGGCTGTTGTTGCATCCCCGGGAGGGATGAATTTCTCCCCTACACCCCTACAAAACAAAAAGAGCCGCTGACTCGGTCAGAAGTCAACGGCAAAACGAAAGCACTCACACAAAGCGGCAATCATTATGAAAAAAGCCTTACGTTTCCGTAAGGCTTTTTTTGGTGCACCATCGGGGACTCGAACCCAGGACCCACTGATTAAGAGTCAGTTGCTCTCCTTAGTTGCGCGTACTCATGGTTATTATGCTGGTGTCTTTGTGCTTTAAATCTTTTTACACATCATCCACCATTCGCTCTTTAGCCATTATAGTACGCCCCTGTTCCCCAGTTTTAAGCTGCGTATGTTCTGGACGCAAAGCATCAATAACAATCACTTTTTTCTTTGTGTCACTTTCCTCAAGTGACTGAATAGAATTAATAACTGTTTCGAATAGAGGCCATAGCGCCTTTGAAGTGGGAAGCCTTATTTGTCCAACCTGCCCTGCAACATTTACCGTTATAGGCATTGCATACTCAATCCTTTCCAGCCAAACCGACTATTTGCACACGTATATGATACAGATACTTGACAGTTTTCTATACCATTATTTATATTCAAAGCCATCATTAACCGCAACCTGATTGTCATAGACCGCGTAGAATTTCCCAACAAAATGTTTTGAGGTGGCAAGTTAAAAGTCAAGGGTCAGCGTTAGCGCAGAATGATCTGTAATCGGAATCTTACGAGTTTCATGTATATAGCAACATTTAACAACACGCTTGGATATTTCTTTGGATACAAAGCAGTGATCGTAACGGTAACCGTCATTTGTCCGCCCTACCCAGCTATATTCATTTTCTGTCGGATGTAACAACCGAAATGCATCCGTATAGCCAAAATGGCTAAAACGGCCATAAAAATCATACTCCCACTTCAAAAAATTTCGATAGTGCGGAACATGCTTCTCTTCTAAGACATTCAAATCGCCACAAATTACATATGGTATTTCTTTCTTTCCGCCGAGTTGCTTTAAATAGTTCAAATAGTCAATTACAAATTGCTTTTTACGTTTTATTTTTTCTGCTGAAGAATCTCTCGACGGGACATATAATCCCATAACACCCACTTTATTCCCATAGAAATCAAGGCAGACATTGATTAGCCTTGAATAATAAGGACTACTTTTTTCAAAACAAGACTCTGTCGATAATATTGGGAATCGACTTAAAATCATAACTCCTAAATCTTCTGTTTGAGATTTCGGGAAAAAAACATGGAATTTAGGTTCCTTCCCATAATCAAACAACGTAGAACCCACTTCACCAAAATACTCTTCCAGATATAAGCAGCCCTGACTCAACTTCGTTTCTGTCAAGACAAAAACATCCTCATCTCTAGTTTCCAACCAATCAATCTGCTTTTGAACACGCTGAAGTGAAGGATTTCCTATATTTAGAGTCATAACTTTAAGTAAGCTCATACCAATTACCCCGTCATTTCATGAATTCTAATGGTTGCATCTTTAAGGTTTTTTTGCAACTCATCATATGTGTTATTCATATAAATAATATGTGGTATATTTTTTCTGCTTAAAAAGTCAATGGCTTTTCTATACATTTATATTTCTTCTTCTCGCGTCAAACGCCGAAAGACTTTCTCTCTTCTGCAATCTTTTCTGTAAAATTTCAGGATCTGCAAGTAATATAATATTAAGGTCCGGCCGTAAAAACGATTTATTAAGTTCCCATATTTGCTCTTCCGAAACGCCATCAAACCCTTGCAGTACAAAGCTAGAATCTATGTAACGATCACATACTACAATCTTTCCTAAAGAAAGTTGTGGTTGCACACACGTTTGTAGATGGTAATGTCGATCAGCCCATATTAATTGGGCATACTGCATACCTTTTAGCCCCCCTTCATTCTTTTTAACAAAAGTCCCAAATGAAGTAGGTGATGGTTCTCTAGTATCATAAACATCATAATTGACGCTTAAATTTTCCACCAGTGTACGAATAAATGTTGTTTTTCCCGCGCCCAAAAAGCCGGATACGATCAATATTTTCATACGTTTCCTTTTTCAGTCAAATTTTCAAATCATCAGTCAGCCAATTTAACGACTGGTTTGATTAAATCCTTCGGTTTATCTCTCATCAGGAACAATGCTTCTTCCAGATGATCCCATCCATCAAACACATGCGTGGACAGCGGGCTGACATCCAGCTTGCCTGCCGAAACAAGAGCTCCCAGTTTTTCCATGCGGAGTCTTCCGCCAGGCATCAGGCCTCCGTTAATCTGTTTGTGACCCATTCCAACGCCCCACTCTACACGCGGAATATCAATGTTGTCACCGGATCCAAGATAGTTTACATTTCCGATCTTTCCGCCCGGTTTCAGGCATTTTACTGCTTCTGCAAAGGTTTCTACACCACCGCCGGCGATGACTACTTTATCAACACCTTTTCCATCTGTCATATCAAGTACCTGCTGGAAAATCGGTCCGTTCTTGTAGCTGACAAAATCCGTTGCGCCGTATTTTTTTGCCGCTTCTACGCAGACCGGTCTCGTTCCGACAGCAATGATTCTCGATGCGCCGCGCATATTCGTTCCGGCTACCGACATCAGACCAACTGGTCCGATTCCGATGACAAGAACTGTATCACCAAACTGTACATCGGCAAGCTCTACGCCGTGGAATCCGGTCGGCACCATATCGGAAAGCATGCACGCGTCGACAACATTGATGTTTTTCGGAAGCAGCGCAAGGTTTCCATCGGCATCATTTACATGAAAGAATTCAGAAAAGACACCATCTTTGAAGTTGGAGAATTTCCAGCCTGCCAGCATTCCGCCGGAGTGCATGGAATAACCAGCCTGTGCTTCCAGAGAATTCCAGTCCGGAGTGATGGCCGGCACAAGAACCCGGTCTCCCGGTTTGAAATCTTTTACGAGCTCTCCGACTTCCACAACCTCTGCACAGCACTCATGGCCCAGAATCATGTTATGACGGTCACCGATGGCCCCTTCCCATAAAGTGTGGACATCTGATGTGCAGATGGCAACTGCCAGTGGACGGCAAATGGCATCCATCGGCCCGCATTTCGGGCGTTCTTTCTCGATCCATCCGGATTCACCGATTTTCAGCATTGCATAACCTTTCATATCTTTTGCTCTCCTTTCAGATTGTTAATGATTTATCGATTCCTATGGTTCGAATATATCACTAATAGGTTACTAATTCAACAGAAAAGTCACGGAATGCCGTAGAATATTCCGTGACTTTTTTATAGCTTTTGCACAATAGATTACTTATAGATACTTTTTATCAAATTCTGTACCGACCGCATTCCCATACCGAAACGGCTACAGCCGGCTTTCTGCATTTCCTGTATAGTTTCCAGACTGCGGATTCCACCGGCGGCCTTGATCTGAATGCGACCGGCGGCTTCACGGCTCATGATTCGAACCTGCTCCACGGTGGAAGGACAGCCGGGATACCATCCGGTGCTCGTCTTTACATAATCCGCACGGCCTTTCACACACAGATCCACTGCCTGGCAGATTTCCTGCTCCGTCAGCTGCGGTGCCTCGATGATCACCTTAAAAATCGCCGAAGGCACCTGCTCCCGGATGGCCAGAAGTTCTTCTTTTACATAAGAAAATTCGTGGCTTCTGAATGCCGTAAGATTCATCACCATGTCGATTTCCCGGCAGCCCGCCTCCCACAGTTCTTTTGCCTGCCGCTTCTTCTGTCCGGTCGTATCTCCGCCGCCCGGAAAGCTTACCACGCCTCCCGCATGGATTTCTCTGGTGTCCTGCAGCCGTTCTGCCACATGGGCGCTGAACGCCGGCAAGGTAAACACAGCAGCCAGACGATATTTCTTTGCCAGCTCCACCATCGCATCAATTTCATCCATTGTATGAAATGCCTGTACACAGCTGATATCAATCTGCCGCATCAGTTTCTTCTGTTCTTCTGTCTCATCGCTCATTTACTCCGTCCTTTTCCCGAAATCTCCACCTCGTACTTGCTTCCGATGATCCGCACATGGTCAATGCTCACTGGCCGGTTCTGCCAGTAGGTGACTCTGTGCACCACAAGAAGCGCATCCTTCGGCTCCGTTTTCAGAACCTGGGCTTCCATAAAGGTCGCAGATTTCGCTGAAATTCTGTCTCGTGTCTCATCAATCTGCAAGCCGAATTTCTCCTCCAGAAACTGATACAGCGCTACAAACTGATTCTCATACGCTTCGATGCCAGGGACTTTCGCATATTCGATATAATTTTCCATCAGCGTAACAGGCTCTTCATCCGCAAGCTGCAGCCGCTGAATCCTCGCCACGCTGGTTCCCTCCGGAATTTCCAGTTCATCGGCGAGCTGTTTGTCCGCCGAAATGATGTCGATCATCATATCTGACGTCGTTACCCGATATCCTTTTTTCATCAGGGATTCCGTGACCGATGTGACCTTGTTATAATTCTGAATTGCCTTATGATTCAGCACCCTCGTTCCAGAACCCTGGCGAACCTCAACCAGTCCCTCCTGCACCAGCATCTTTACTGCATTCCGTACCGTAGTACGGCTGACCTGATAGATTTTCTCCAGTTCACACTCCTTCGGCAGAAATCCCCCGACAGGATATGTTCCCTTATTGATCTCGTTTTTCAGTCTGCTGTAAACCTTCACATAAGCCGGTGCATTTTTCATCTTCTTCCCCTCCCGTGAAATATCAATATCCGCTTTTTGATCCTTTTTGCAGTATACCATATTTTGACGGCACAATCGAGTCCCAAAGAAGAGTTCCTGTTTTCTGCTTTGTCACCGACACATACTCTGCCAGACGCACAGAAAAAAGGCAGACGCATGTCATTTCTTTATGACTCACGTCTGCTCTGCATGAATCTTCTTTTTTCTGCTGTCTGCGAAATACTTCCATTCTCCAGAAGCAAATCTCTCTTTCTGCGGTGTAAATTTTTGTTACAAATTTTTTATTGTTCTTTTCTATTTTTTCGTATCAAACCGCATCACCGCCATGTGCACCACGTACGGCACCAAGATGACCGGGATTGCCAGGTATGCCAGGATGCTGTACGCCTTCTGGATCAGCGTCAGCAGACCAAACTGTGCGATGAGGAAGTCTGCGATGCAGCAAGCGAGGGCGGCGAGGATCTGGGTGCGGCTGATTTTGCCTGCGGTTTCTGTTCTGCTGCTTCGTTCAGCGAGGCCGTCGTGGATTCGTTTGACCATGGCGGCAACCATGTTGACGGCTGTGGATACGGCACCGAGGATGATCAGTACGGAAATCAGCGGTGTCATGAATTTACTGCCGACGCCCTGCTGAACCATAAATAATGTCGGGACGCTCTGCTGGCTCATTTCCGGGTTCTGGTATACGGTCATGATTCCGAGGACGACCATGATCATCAGAAGGGCATTTAATACGGCACCGACTGCCATGCTCTTTCCGGCATCCTGCGGTTTTTCGAAGGATTTGGCATGCTGGACGAAGACTGCGACATTGGCAAGCTGGAAGGTTCCGTAGAGGAATGCGGCGTACAGGGCTTTGCCGAATGGGAGGTCTGCGGTTTTCATGGCGTTTACAGTATCGCCGATCTTTCCGGCTCCGGCGATGATGTTCGGGACGTAGACGATCAGCAGACCGGCGATAATGCAGATGGACAGCACTGACGCTACTTTCCGCACCAGATCCGTTCCGAATACCGAAACGACGAAAATAATTTTCCAGTTTCATAACGATTCTCCCTTCTTCCTAACAAGCAAAAGGGCATACTGACCTTCTGTTGGTCAATACGCCCTTGTATCTCCGATGTGCTTTAGTATATCACAGTTTTAACGCGAATGCACTCAATTTTAAGCAAAACGCAAAAGATCCCGGGATTTTTCTCTCCCGGGATCTGAAAATTCTTACTATGTAATTCCTTTTTAAACCACACGTCTTACCGCAAGAATCGTGGTATACGCTGCGTTGCTGCTGATCTTGATACCGTCGCGCTCATTGCTTGCGTGTACGATTGCACCGCCGCCGATGTAGATGGCTACGTGGCCGCTGTAGCAGATAATATCGCCCGGCTGAGCCTCGGCATAAGATACACCGCGTCCTACACCACGCAGTGCACTGGAGGAATGCGGAAGGTCGTATCCGAAGTGTGCGTAAACGCTCATGATAAAACCAGAGCAGTCAGCTCCGTTGGTAAGGCTTGTGCCGCCCCATACGTACGGGTTGCCGATGAACTGGGTTGCATAGGATACGATGGCGCTTCCTGTTGCACTTCCGGTGCTGCTGGAGCTGCTGGAATCATCCGAGCTGCTGGTATCGCTGGACGAAGAATCATCGTAAGAGCTTCCTCCGTTAGACGGTGTTGTTGTCGTGGTGGAGCTTCCTGTGCTGGACGGTGTGTTGTCTGCCGTTGTTGCATTATTTGCAGCACTGCTTGCGGCTGCTTCTGCCTGTCTTGCAGCTTCTGCCTGGCGCGCTGCCTCGGCTGCTTCTGCTGCCTGACGTGCCTCTTCTGCTTTTCTTGCTTCCTCAGCGGCTTTCGCTGCTTCTTCGGCTGCAATCTCTTCCTGAATCTGCTGGATCTTTGCGTTCTGTTCTGCCAGGACTGCGTTGTACTGTGCAGCCATGTCATTCAGGTCTGCAATCTGGTTCTCGTAGTCATCGGAAACGGCTTTCTTCTGCTCGAGCATTTCCTCGAGGGACTGCTGCTGTGCTTCCTGCTCTGCCTCGCTGGCTTCCAGGTCTGCTTTCTCGTCTGCGAGCTGATTGCTGTAATCCGTTACCTGCTGTACCAGATCCATGTACTCCTGCAGGCACTCTCTGTCGTATTTGTATAATTTCTGGGTGTACTCAGCCTGGTTCAGGATGCTGCTTAAATCTTTTCCTTCCAGAATCAGTGCTGCCCAGCCGTTGTCTCCGCCGCTTTCATAGAGGAATTTGATACGTTTTTTCATCTGCTCGTACTGCTCGTCCTCTTCTGCCTGTGCGTCACTTAATTTTTTCTGAGTATCTTCAATCTCAGTCTGTTTCTCTGCAATTTCATTTTTCAGATTTTCAACGGATGCCATGGTTACGACAAGCTGTGCGTCCAGGTCATCAATCTCGCCGGTAATCTGATTCTTTTTAGTTTCCAGATCGTCGATTTCTGCTTTTGCGTTGTCAAGCTGTGCGCTGGTCTCGGCCTGTGCTGCCTGCTGCTGCTGTAACTGCTCCTGTTTCGAGGCGCTTACTGTCATTACCTGAGCTGCACTTACGATCACTGCTAAACTTAAGGCAAGAAATTTTTTTCTCATTCTTTCACTCCCAAATTGATTCGTTGTATGTAGGATTTCTGTTTCCAGTTTTACCTGTTTCTTAGAAATTCAATTATTCTGTAACAATTTTGAAATATTTTTCCCAATTCTTTTACATAATATCACAATTCACAAATGGATGCAAGGAAAAATATCCCGCCTTTTTGTAAACAATTCGTGAACAGTAACGATACATGTTATTTTACCTTCTGTACACTCACACAACTCAATTTGTATTGATCCGGCGAGGAAAGCGCATCGCCGTCGGGGATTGAAAAGTCCTCTGCGGAGAATTTCGCACAGAGTGCCCGGTACTGATCCTCTGTAAAAGACGGCACCGCATCCTGATTCCATTCCAGACTGATTTCCTGATCGGTCACGCCGCGCGTTACAATTTTCCCGCCTTCAAAATCCTTTTGTTTCATTTCTTTTAACGCATTGTAAACTGCAGTTCCATAATCCAGACGTACTTTCAACACGGCATTGGCGTACTCCTCCACGCCGCCGTTTGCGATCAGTGCTCCGCCTGCCGCAGATGCTGCTGCGCCAAGTACATTCTGATACGATGCACCGTCCGAGAAGAGAATCTGTCCGCTCTCACCGTACCAGCTTTTGATTTTTTCCAAATACGACGGTGATACGCTGCTGCTTTTCCGATACGTATAATCCAGCGTGATGCTGTTTTCTCCAAGTCCCAGATCCGCAGCGGCCGCCTCTGCACCGAGTGCATAACCTGTCCCATACTTTGTTCCGTTCTCTTCGTTTTTCTGTCCGATATAGCCCAGGTGCGTGTAGCCGGCCTGTACTGCCGCATAGCCTGCCAGGTAGCCGGCCTCTGATGCATCAATTTCCAGGCTTTCTGTATTTCCGCGGAGACGGCTGCGGCCGCTCTCACTGACTGGTTCTGCCTCCAGCAGCAGAAAACGGACATCCTTCCAGTCGCGCTGTGCATCGTAAACGGCGCGGCTCATGCTCGTTCCGGCACAGACGATAACGGATGCTCCCTTCTGCGCCGCCTCTTTGATGGTGTTTTCATAGTCCTCTGTTGTCCGTCCTGCCGGAACACTTGCTTCATATTTCAGACCGCTCTCGTCTCCATACTGCGCAAGACCGTTCCATGCTGACTGATACACGGCATCGGAAGCTACCTCACTGCCGTCGGTTACCAGCACCAGATCCACTGGTTCCGTCTTTTCTTTTCCGCAGCCGCCCAGCAGCAGCAACGACACTACGCCAAGACAGAGCGCCCATTTCCAGCTCTTTCGCATGTTTACTCCCCTTGTATTTTTATTTTCCAGATTTTTTCTTTTGTATTTCTGATCTGCGTCTTTCACGCACCTTCTAGTATAGACAATTCCAGCGCAAAAAGAAAGAGAGAATACACGAACTACAAAGTTTTTTTGTATTCTCTCTTATTTTTTATAGAAGATATTTTACTGGAACAGATCGTTCAGGATTTCTGCCGGTTTCTTCCTGCGGTAGCCTTCACTGTCACTTAAGATACTGCTGCTCCAGGTGAAATGATTCACACCGGTCAGATAGGACCGGTCAAGAACTTTTACACCATACCGCTCATACGCAACCGGATAATACATTTTCATGTATTCATTTGCCAGCTCAATAGCTTCACTGTTAATGCTTCCTGTTGAAGAAACGGTTCCGCCAAGCTGAATATACGGCGGTGTCGCATGAATGACAACCACGCTGCCGTCCGAGCACTGGCCAATGACAATCCAGACATGACCGCTCTTGCTGACCACATCACCCGGCGTAAATTTCTGGGACGTATCGCCTGTCACGCAGGTTCCCCAGCCTTTTCTTGCAAAGTAGGCCGGCATTCCAGTGGAGGTTGTCGTTGCATACTCTTTCGTCACCTGATGTGCGGTCCATCCGACATAGCCGGAACAGTCAAGACCTTTTCCGTACTCATACAGATGATCGGAATAGTTGTAGGTGGAATTCTGTGTATTGAAGAATTGTTTCCACTGCGCATTGACGCCGTAACTCTCTGCCTCTGCGTCTGTGTGGCCGCCTCCCCAGATATACAGGGTGTTTCCAAGCGGAAGCAGTGCATTTTTCAGAAAGTTCCGTACGGTGCGGACACCGATCTGCGCGGACGGTTCAAATCCGTCCGGACTCTGTACCAGCTTGCCGTCCTCATCGAACACATACGTTTTTCCGTCGATCACCTGTTTTCCGGTTATCATGCCGCCCCAGCTTCGGAAATAGTATGTATTTCCGCCAATCGACTGCCAGCCGATTGCCATTTTCGAGTCAGATCCAAGGTAATAGAGGTTATTATCATAGGTAATAAACGCATTCTTGTACATGCCGCCCCAGCTTCTCGGATAATAATAGTTATAATCCCAGTATACCCAGCCGCTTGTCGCCATAACGCCGTTTTTGTCTACATAATAATAGTTTCCGTCGTACTGAAACAGCTCGTCATCTCTTCTGGTTCCATTGGCGTTGATCCAGTAATACGTTCCGTCCAGAAGCAGCCAGCCCGTATGGCTTGTGCCGTCCTCATCGAAATAATATGTTTTTCCGCCGTTCTGCACCCAGCCGGTGGCAAATGTTCCATCTGAATTGGCATAGTATGTTTTACCGCCGATGGTAAATGTCTGATCATGGTACAGACCGCCCCAGCTCTGGAATGCGTATTTTGTTCCGCCGATGGTATGAATTCCGGTGTACATGCCGCCCCAGCTTCGGAAATAGTAGCGGTTTTTGTCGTAGGTGATCCATTCAGACGATGCCATCGTACCGTCTTCTTTCATCCAGTACCAGTTGTTGTCATATTTCACCCAGCCGGTCTGAAGCGACGTATCCTTGTTGATCCAGTAATACGTTCCGTTGGTCAGATACCAGCCCTCTTTTGTAATCTGCTCGCCGTCTTCCAGAAAATAGTATTTCTTTCCATTGATATCGCAGACACCTGTATAGAAGGTTCCGTCATCCTTTGCCCAGTATTTCTTTCCCTGCCAGGTAAAAGATTCGTTATGGTAAACGCCGCCCCAGCTGTGGAAATAATATCTTGTTCCGTCAACCTCTTTCATTCCGGTGTACATCACACCGTCACCGTCAAAATAGTATCGGTTGTTGTCATACGTGATCCATTCAGATGCAGCACGTGTGCCGTCCGCTTTCAGCCAGTACCATTTGCCTTCCAGCTTCAGCCAGCCGGTCTGAACAGAACCATCCTGATTAATCCAGTAAGTCTGATCTCCCAGCTGAACCCAGCCGGTCTGGCTGGCATGATAGATCGATCCGTCATTCTGCGCTATGTAGGTTTTCCCTTTTACGGTAAAGAAGGTGTTTCGATATACACCACCCCAGCTCCTGAAATAATACTCGTTTCCTCCGATGCTCTGGAAACCGTTTTTATAAATGCCGCCCCAGCTCCGGAAGTAATACAGATTGTTGTTGATTTCTTTCCAGCCGGATGTCATCATGACACCATTATCATCAAACCAGTACCAGTTATCATCGTACAGCAGCCAGCCGGTCTGCAGGACGCCGT
>OHUV01000546.1_pt1 | contig 26645 bp, 22 predicted proteins | sample 1579281 | NCBI WGS metagenome assembly OHUV01 (sample SAMEA3882515, study PRJEB24775) | human gut metagenome | biome: human-associated habitat; feature: intestine environment; material: feces | place: Netherlands | collected 2009/2010
GTGATCCTCGTCCACCGCAGAGACACCCTGCGGGCCACCAAGATCTATCACGAGCCGCTGGCACAGGCCGAAAACGTGGAATTCCGTTGGAACAGCGTCGTTTCCGCGCTGCTTTCCGGGGACAGGCTGACCGGCGTCCGCCTGCGGGACACCGTCACCGGTGAGGAAAGCGTGGTGGACTGCGACGGCGTATTTGTCAGCGTGGGCCGACAGCCCGCCACGGCGCTGGCGGTGGGTCAACTGGCGCTGGACGGCGGCGGCTATATCGTGGCCGGAGAGACCACGGAAACCAGTATTCCCGGCGTTTACGCCGTGGGCGACGTGCGGACGAAGCCCCTCCGTCAGGTGGTCACCGCCGTGGCGGACGGCGCGGTGGCAGTCCACATGGCGGAGAAATATATCGCGGAAAACCGATAAGGGAGGTAGATTGAAAAAGCCATGTTTAAGGTCAGGCCGGATACGACCGCAGTGGGGATGCCGACATATCTGCAAGGCAAACTGCCAGAGTGATGGCAGATAAGATAACCCATGTAAGATCGGGAGATATGTTGTCTCTCCATATCCAGTCCACGCAACAGTGAGCAACTGAACACAAAACACAGCCACAGATGTACTCTGCGGCTGTGTTTTTATGCGTGGTATACCGCGTGACAAGCGGTTTTACTGTGACGGCGTCACATAATTTGAGAAAATCGGCGCGGCGCTGCTCCGGTTGTACGATTATGATTGCCGCTCCCAGCCTTGGAGATTTGCCGCGAAAATGTGAGCAGAAAAAAGTCATGACTTAATCACCGCGAGGGCTTGTATATCACTCGAAAGGGATAGCTATAAAGGAGTACTGTAACGAATTGTTCCTAAAAATGTGGAAACAGAAAAGGAAAGCGGTATGAAAAATGAATCCCAATACGGTCTACTGCTCTTACAGAAGCATACGGATGATCAGCATCCGGCTTCCGTAACGGATATTCTTGCCTTCTGGTGGGAACATGGCATTCAGGCAGGGCGCAAGAGCGTATATTCCGCTATTGAAGTCTTGCAAAGCAACGGCATGGACATCGTCTGTGTCAAAAGCACCCAGAACCGATACTTCGTAGGAGAACGGTTATTTGAACTGCCGGAGTTAAAATTGCTGGTGGACGCGGTGGAATCCTCCCGCTTCATTACGGCCAAGAAAAGCGAACGGCTTATTGAAAAGCTGGGTACGCTTTCATGATCTCCGCCACACCTTCGCGACCATGGCCCTGCAAAACGGCGTGGACGTGAAAACGGTCAGCAGTATGCTGGGCCACTACTCGGCGGGGTTCACGCTGGACACCTACGCCCATGTGACCACCGACGCCCAGCTCAAAGCGGCGCAAACCATGGGAAATATCCTCTCCCGTGCCGTCTGATGCTTTCCGCTACCCGCTCCCGTTGGGGTCAGCGTTTGGGTCAGAAAAAAGCGGCACACTAAAAACGGAACTTATGAAAAGCAAAAGTCCTCGAAATCAGAAGGAGTGTACTGATAAAGAAGTTTTTACACTCCGAGCAAACAGCGTGATGTGCTATGGCATATCACGCTGTTTGCCTTGTTGCGACCTCCTTGGACAGCGGAATTTTCCCCACAAAGTTATAGTAAATGTCGATTTGCTGTGTGCGGTGTCCGCTGGATTTATCAGGCGCATAAACGATGATTTTTTCAACCAGTTCGTGAAGCATATCTGGCGTCAATTCACACGGCTCGGTGTATTTTCTAACACACTTCAAGAAACTCTTGATGTTCAAGGACTGCTCCTCACAGGTATCTACCATGCACTTTAGTTCTGCATTACTGTTTTCCAATGTGCGTTGTTCTTGTTCATAGTCCGCACTCATTTTGGAAAAGCGGCTGTCGGACAGTTTACCGTTTAGATTGTCCTCATAGAGCCGTTTTATGATGTTGTCGATTTCTGCGATACGCCGCATCTGCTGTTCCATTTGACGCTTGGAAACGGACAGCATTTGCATCTGCTCAGCCGCTTTATTCTCTGTGACTTGCTGCACAAAGTCATTCTCATAATCCCTGACATAAGCTATGACCTTTTGCAGGTTGTCTAATACCAGAGTCTCCAATACTGTAGATCGAATATAGTGGGCGCTGCACTCACCGCGTCTACGCTTATAAGTGCCGCAAACATAATTGTCTAAACTTCTATCCCACGATTTGGTTCGACACAGGTGGAGTTTATTCCCGCAATCAGCACAATACACCATCCCAGAGAACATTCCCATATCGCCCATTTTGGTTGGGCGTCGTCTGCTTTGTCTGGCTTTTTGAACCAAGTCCCATGTCTCTTGATCTATTAAGGCAACATGGGTATTCTCAAAAACGACCTGCTTTTCTTCTGGATTGCGGATGACTTTCTTACTTTTATAGGACTTTTTTGTGGTCTTGAAATTGTAGGTATTTCCCAGATAGTCCTTTTGCTCTAAGATATTTACTACGGTACTCTCATGCCACTGATAAGGAAATTCAGGATTGTAACGGCTCGTCCGCCCAGTGCGGTGAAATTCCAGCGTACCGGGTGTTACTATTTGCTTTTCACGCAGAATACGGGCAATTTTGCCGGGGCCATTCCCCTCAACAGCCAATCGGAAAATCAGCCGTACTACCGGTGCAGTCTCCGTGTCCTCAATGAGCTGCCCATTCTCACCCTTTAGATACCCATAGGGAGTTTGCGTGGACAAGCGTTTTCCGGACAAGCCCTTTGCACGGAAAACTGCACGAATTTTCTTGCTGGTATCTTTGGCGTACCACTCATTGATGATGTTCCGAAATGGCGTAAAATCGTTATCATCACGCGCACTATCCACACCGTCATTGATAGCGATGAAACGGACATCCTTATCGGGGAACATGATCTCCGTGTACATTCCGACTTCCAGATAGTTTCGACCGAAGCGGGACATATCTTTGACGATCACGCAGTCAACATATCCCGCTTCAATATCAGCCAACATCTCTTGAAAACCGGGGCGGTTGAAACTCGTACCACTGTAACCATCGTCTACATAGAACTTGTAATTGGTGATGCTGTGGTCTTTCGCATATTTCTCTAAAATCTGCTTTTGGTGCTGGATACTATTGCTGTCGCCCTCGTTATCATCATCACGGGACAACCTGCAATAGAGCGCAGTCCATTTTTCCATCCGTGCTTTAAACGCCGTAGATATTGCTGGCATTACCGTTTGCCCCCTTTCCAAAGGAAAGAGGAAAACGGGGCAAGCATACGCATGGTAATGTTTCCTTCTTGTACGCTGTATAGTGAAACGCTCTGCGGTGCGAACAGCGTTTCAAAGAGATAGCAGACATCCTTAGTATTACGAGAAAGACGGGAAAGATTATAGACTACGACCGCCGACACATTTCCAGCCTCGATTTGCTGAAGCATTTCTTGAAAAGCAGGGCGCTCCATGACATTTCCGCTAAAGCCTGCATCCGAAAAGACCTGTACCGGCATCAGGTTGTTTTGACGCGCATATTCTGTTGCTTGAAGCTCCTGATGGCGCATCGTCTCCGCCATCATATCGGCGTTCCCGCCGTTGTCAATACGGCAATAAATCGCCGTGAATTGTTTGGACTGTCTAATCATGTTCCCTCCGTTCCGACAGCCGCCAAGGTTGATAAAAACGCTTATCAGGTCAATAATATTATACCAAACTCCAATGATACGGTCAAAAAATCAAACTTTTTTGCCGTATTTTGTTGCTTTGGTATCCATGTCGATCAGACGCTTGATTTTATCAACGGCTGTGCTGCCCTCACTGGGGAAATGCGAGGTGACGATATAAGTAGTGTTGCCAATCTTCTTTTCCATCTGCATAGGCTGCTCTGCTTTCTTATCCATGTTGTCACCCCTTGTATATTTTTTGAATGGTCTAAAATCGACAAAAACCGCGCCCTCATGCAGGCGCGGCCTTTGATGTAGTCTTGTTTGTTGGCAGGTACATTTCAGGAACATATTGGACGGTGCTGGCACACCTTACACGGGAATTTCACCCCCTGCGGTTCTCACAGGTTGCCCCCTTTGCCTGCGACGGCTCACGACCTGTCAAGGCCGCTTCAACGCTCGGACTGAGGCTGGACAATCGTATCTCCCCGATATGCGGGTCATCGCCCTCAAACCAGCCACGGCTTGTTTGTGCGCAGAAGGCTGCTCCCCCTATACCTCCTTTCTCAAGTTGGGATCATGGCCTGCTCAATCCCGCACGGCTTTCCTTTCGGGCGCATATCGGATGTATCCAATAGACCTATTCAATTCTCGGACTGTCGCCAGCCCGCACGGATGCACCGCTGCCGGTACATTCGTGCCGAATGGCGAGTGTCGAAATCTGTCTCAAATTGAGCCACATTTCCGGTGACAGACAAAAGAGAAAGGCGGCAGCGCCGCCTTTCTCCCTGTCGGTCAATTTCGCAGGTAAGCGGCCAGAATGTCGATAAACTGGGAATTGGTCGGCGGCTGTCGCAATTCAGCCCCGGCAATCAGGTTCAAAAAGCTGTGGTCAGGATAATTCCAACAGCTCTGAATAAGCGTGCGGAGATTGCGCTCGACGCAGCTGGGCGTGGTCTGAAAATGCGCCGCCGTTTGTGCATAGAGGCGCTTGGTAATAAGAATCATATTCTCCGGCTGATCCCGAACTTGCTCCACCATGTAGACCGCATAGCGGAAACCCGTCAGTTTACCGCTCACACCGAGAAGCCTCAACAGGCGTTCGGCATCCAACGGGGTCTGCGAAGCGTCTCGTTCATACTCAGGCACATAATAAACTAAAGGCATTTGATACCCCTCCTGTTAGAAATTAGGATAAGAACAGAGAAAGGGCAGCAGGGGCGGGCCTCTCGGCCAGCGGTAGGTCTTGGCACAAGACCTCTGCTATGCCGGAACTAAATCCAGCCGTTAGGGATACCCCAATTTTCTGCTTTCGCTGTAAAAATGGGATGGCAGGGGATTGTTGTATGAACGGTCGCCAGGTAAAAATTCCGTGTAAACATCCATATCCTCCGTATCTCAATCATACACGATAAATGCCGCTTTGTGTCATACAATCGCTCTACAATGCCCGGCGGCAATCGCCTGATTTTGTTCGATTACAGTCGAATTTTGAACTTTTGGACGATATTATAGAAAAACCGCAAGGCAACTCCAAAGAGGAACTGCCTTGCGGTTAAAAACAATATTTTTTTGGCTATTCCACGCACACTCGTTCGGGACTTAGCTTACTTACCTTGATAGGCTCTGAAAAGGAAAGTAACGATTTGTGCGCGGGTGCAGTTGTTGTCAGAGCCGAACAGACCGCCGCCGATGCCGCCAGTGATACCGCTCTTCTCCGCCCACTTGACCGCGCTTGCGTAGTAAGCGTCAGCCACCACATCGCTGAAGGCCGCGCTGCCGCTGACAGCAGGCGCGCCGGATGCGCGATAGAGGAAAGTTACACTCTGAGCGCGGGTGCAGGTGGCGTCAGGACTGAATTTACCATCGCTGGTGCCGCTGGTAATGCCGTTTTCGACAGCCCAGGCAACAGCCTTGGCATAGAAGGCGTCAGCGGGAACATCCGCGAAGCTGCTCATGTCCTTGGGGGCTGGAGAACCGGCGGCCCGCCATAGGAAGGTGACGATTTGTGCGCGGGTGCAAGGCTGGTTCGGCCCAAAGAGGCCGTTGCCGACACCGCCGGTGATGCCCTTTTCCTGCGCCCACTTCACAGCCTCATAGTAATAGGCGCTGGTGGACACATCGCTGAACGGGCTTGTCTCAACTTCCTTGACAAAGGCAACATTGATTTCAACCCTGCTGGCGGGCATGGTAAAGTTGTACTTGCCGTTGCCCTTGTCGGTCAGTTTCAGCTCCTTACCATTCTTGTCGGTCACGGTAAGGTCGTCCAGCTGATAACCGCTGTCGGGCTTCACCGTGATGGTTACGGTATCGCCCTTAGAGGCAGACTTAGGCGAAACGGTGATGGCACCGTTCTCGGTCTTATCCACAGAAACAGTGTAGCTGGAAGCGTGAGAGCCTCCGCTGGAGGGACGGGTGCTGACGGTCAGCTTGCCATCCTCATAGCGGATGGTGTAGTTGCCGGAGGCCACCGCGCCGCTGGCAGAGATCTTGACCTCGCCGGTCTTGGTCATGTCGGGGGCGATCTCCTTGCCGTCTGCGTCGACATACTTCGCCGTCGGCTGGGTCGTCAGCGTATCCCCGCCCACCAGACCGGAAACGGTATAGCTGTCCGCCCCCAGCGCGGGGACCTTGTCGCCCACATAGGCGGTCTGATCCTTGGCCTTGACGGTAACAGTCTTCTTCTCCACCGTCAGGGTATAGGTCGCTGTTGCTTGCTCGTAGGCCGCGGTCTCCGCTGCCATTGCCGTGATAACGGTACCGCCCGCCTTGAGAATGGTGACCTTGCCGTTTGCGTCCACCGTAGCAACGGTTTGATCGCTGCTCTCGTAGGTCACGATGCTGCCCGCAGCCGCTCCGGCGGCAACGAGGGTGAAGTCCGCGTCGCCGTAGGTCCTGGTCACGCTGCTATTCTCAAACTTGAAACCGTCTTGAGGCTGCTTATCTGTGGGATGGAAGGTCAGCGTTGCCTTGATGTTCTCGTAGTTCGTGGTGGCAATGGTGACGCTGCCGCTCTCCTCCGATGCAGTCGCGATGTTCTTCGCGCTGAGGTAGCTGAGTTTGCCGCCATCCACGCTCACGGCGCTTAATATCGCGGTGGGGTGACTCGTCAAAAACCAAGCCGTGATCTTCGCCCCGGCAGGCATCTGCCCTTCCAGGAAAAAGTCTGCTGCCGTTAGGGTTCCGGTCTGCGCAGTGGTGAGGCCCTTGACGATGTTTACGGTCTTGGACGCCGTTCCGGTATAGATCGCCTTAGCGATATTGATTTCCTTTTCGGCGCTGGTAACGTCCTCATAGTTATCGCCACCGGACTTGGTCGCGGTGACAGTCACCGTACCCGCCTTCGTGGGATGCAGCGTGCCGCCGTCAACGATCGTCGCCTTGCCGGTGCCGTCCGTTACGGTGTAGGTCACCGCGCCGTCGCCGGTACCGCCGGAGACCGTCAGCGCCAGATCTTCACCGTAGGTTGCAGAGGTAGAGGTCACGGTCAGCGGAGCCTGTGCAGCCTTGGTGATGGTGGCCCCGGTGATCGTCAGCACCTCGGTGCCTGCCAACGCATAGTTGCCGGTGGTGATGGCAGTGGGGGTAAAGATAATTTGCTTTGCCTCATTGACATTGGCGCTGTTGTATGTCAGCGTGCCGCTGACAGTGAGGGTATCGCTGCCCACCAGAGAATCGGGCTTCACAGAAACGGTGAGGCCGCTGGGGGCATTGGTATTGGTGTCATAGACCTTGGTGATCGGGCCGGAATAGATCAGATCATCCTTCGTCAGCGTCTTGGGTGCGATGGTAAAATTCGCCGTGCCGGTGTGGATCACGATGTCAGTCTCATACTGTACCTTCACGGTGTAGTTGCCCGCGTCGGTGGGAACGGTTGTGCTGAAATCGTTGCTGCCCTGAGCGGCATAGGTGACCGTTGCCTCTGCCCCCGCCATCAAAGCGTACTGTGGTGTTTTTGCCTTCGCTCCGTAGGTCCAGTTGTCCATGCTGACGGAAATATCCTGCACTTCCTGCTTGGGCTGGAGCGTAATGTTCACAACCACCGGAACGAATCGATAGTTCTTGCTGGTCAGCGTAAGGGGAATGCTTCCCAATTTGCCAGGATTGATCCCGTTCAGCGACTTCATGGTAACGTTCAGCTTGCCGTTGTCCTTATTCCAAACAGCGGATTTCACCAGACCCGGCAAATTGAGAGTGCCGTCAGGATAGGATTCCGGACTCAGTTCTAGGCCGCCGCCATGCGGAATATTTTCCAGCGCCTTGGCAATATCCACATCATATGTGTACGCTCCCGATGCCGGATACACGGTCAGCGGCACCTCTATGCTGGCGCCGTTGTTGGCGTGCTGAGCCTTGCTGATGGTCAGGCCCAGTTCGCTGGTGGCCGCATTGATGTTATCGTCTCCCGCAAAGACCGCTTCAATGATGTAATCGCCCACGTCAGTGGGATTTTTGCCCAGCGCATCGCCATTCTTGACATAATCATTGCCGTTCTTCGTGGCGTTATACCAATTAAACTTAAGTTGGTTAACCGAAATCAGATTACTGGGGTTGCCGTCGAGATAAATCATCAGCGAAGTGGGATTCTGAATCGCATTACCACTAAACACACTTTGTGCTTGCGGGTAGCCCTGCCAGTTTCCAACACTCGGCGTAGCCTTTGCAATCTCATAGGTCACGCTGGCGGTGGCTCTGCCCACGATGATGCTGGCGGTGTAGGTGCCCGCGTTGGTGGGCGTGGCACCGATTTCCAGCTGCTGCTGCGTCGGTTTGGTTTGTGTATAGGTAATCGCAGAAACCTGATCACCAGTGGTGAGAAGATTCTCAAACGTGGCGGGATGTCCTTGGCCGGTATAGGTCAAAGTGCTTTCATCGGGGGCCTTGATGGTCACGCTGCCGCCGTTCGGGCTGGAGCAGGTCGGGTCTGTGCAAGTGGCCTTGATGGTATCCGCGCCGTCATTCGTGTACCCCCAGCTATGCTGGTGGAGGTTGAGATTATCGAAGGCCGTTCGGGAGACCGTGTAGCCCTTGTCCGCCTCGTCCGGGGTGAAGATTTGCGTATAATCCACACCATCCTTCGCGCCGGAGGCGATTTGGACATTCTTATCGTTTTTGGGTTTGTCAACCGTGGTGATGCTGATACGGGCGTTGCTGCTCAGACCGTCTGAATCGTCGATGGTGACAATTTTACCTGTGTCCAGATAAAGGTTGTTGGCGCTGCCGTTGTCGCCCTTTCCATACAGGCCGGTGTCGGCATTCAGGGTACCGCCTTTCCAGTTGTTCTCGATCTTTACATCGCCGGAAACGTTCATCTTTTTAGCGGCACCGTCTACATACACGCCGCCGCCGTTTTCGGTTACGGTGTTGCCGGTGATAGCCGCGCTGCCACTCATGTTGAACGTGCCGCTGTGGTAGACATACACGCCGCCGCCGGAGCTTTCGGTGTTGCCGCAGATGGTGCCGCCGCTCATGCTGAACATGCCATCTGCACACACGCCCACGCCGCCGCCGCGCTTTGCCGTGTTCCCGGTGATCTCGCCGCCGAACATATTAAAGGTGCCCCTGTCGGAAACCAGCACACCGCCGCCGTAGCCGGGATAGTTTCCATTATAAAATTCGACCCGGTTCTGAGAAATCTTGCCGCCGTACATATTGAATGTACCGCTGACGTTTACGCCGGGGCCTTGGTTCTCTGTAGGGTTGTAGTGTCCGATCGTGCCATAGTTACCGTTCTCATCCTTGCAATCGCAGAGGGTGAAGGTCGCGCGCCGCTGGACCGAGAAAACATCATGGCTACCGTCCACAACAGATTGCGTCTGACTACCCAGCGTAATGCTGTGGCCGTTCAGGCAGAGGGTCAGGCTGTTGCCTTGTGGCACAGTGATCGTGCTGGTCAGAGTCCAATCCTTGGTCAAATAGAATGTGCCGTTGGTGCTGCTCCCGTCCCACGGTTGGAAGGTGACCTTCTTGTTCCCCTCGTCGTCATGTCCCACTTTATTGCAGGTGTCACCGCCGCACAGGTAGTGCGTATGCTCCTCCCCCGTCGTCGCAGCCGCAGATAACATCGCCCCGACCGGGGCGGACTCCTCTGCCGCAGAGGGTTCCTCGTCCTGGGGAGGGTCCTCCGACGGGTCGGGGGTCTTCGTCTCCTCCGGCTGGTCCGGGGTCTCTGGCTCCTCCGGCTCCTCGGGGACGGGGGTGGGTTCGGTCAGTTGGGTGCTCGGCTCGGTGGTGTCCTCCGCCGCCAGCGCCGCCGTGGGCATCAGGCTCAGGCACAGGGCCAGCGCCATGAAACAGCTTAAAAATCGTTTTTTCATAGATGTCCTCCTTTGCATGATGGTCAAATTTTATTCATGCCAGCCTGACCATAGCGGGCAAAGTCTACAGGTTTGCAGAAAGATATCATCCCGTGGTACCACGGGATGAGGGGCGCGCCCCTCATCATAAGTTTTTCGCTTCATATTGATTCATAGTAATTATATCCGCAACTTCGCAAAATGTAAATCGTTCTAAAGTATGAGGATGGATAAAATTTTTGAATATGCTACTCGCCTTCACGTTTTACAACATTCAGCCATTTCTTTTTCCATGTGTTAGGGTGGATCAGCAGGGTTGGCTTCCCCAATGCAAGAGCATAGGCCATAGCCTTATCCTCTGCGCTGCCACTGGCAAGTTCAGGGTTATATACGGCCATCAGTATATCAGACTGCTTGATGATCCGTTGATATGCTAAAAACTGCGCGTTGGGCTTCTCCTGATAATCAATACAGGAAAGGTCAGTGCAGTCCACCAACATATCAAAATAACGTTCCCGCAGCTGCGGTGTCCACTTGGTAGCCTGTTCCTCAAAGGGCGTCACGCAAATAAGGCGCATGGCCTCGTCATTCTGTTTCGTGATGTTGACGATCTCCCCGGCGTACAGCCCCACACCGGGGTCACAGGCAACTTGAAATTCCACCACTCCGCATTGACGCAGTTCCATAATACACTGAGCCAGTTCCAGTTTCATTCGGCGGCATTGGGTATCTTCCTCGTCAAAGCCCCACGGAAATCGCATGGGATGCTGACCTATAATCGCACAACGATAGTTCTCCATAACTGCGCCCTCTCTATCTCATAACTCACCGATTCCGTCATGTGCTTTCCTATACTATAATATTGCTCACTAATTAAATCAATAGCACTCTGATACATACAGAAAAGAGATTTGGGAAACCGTATAATTTGCTTATCATCAGAAAGGTAGGACACCGCATGAGCAAAGAAGTTTCCTTCAAAAATCGTGACCGTTTCGTACAGCTTGGGATCGCTATTGCGGCGCTCCGTAAAATGCGTGGTCTGTCACAGGAAAAGCTGGCCGAGAAGGCCGGTGTCAGCCGCTCACTCATCAGCACGATTGAAGCGCCGAACATGGCTCACGGCTTCTCGCTGGATGTGTTCTTCGATATTGCCGATGCGCTGGAGGTCGATCCCGCTGACCTTATCAACGCTTCCGTATTCCCGGACAGGATCATAAAATCGAAATAGCTTTTAATGCGTCTCAAACTGAGACGCATTTTTCGACGATTTGTGCGCCAAGCCCCGTATCTGACTTATCTCTCATTTTACTGTATTGTGGGTATAATCACAATATGGTTTTTTCAGAATACCACATATAATTTCTTTATCAGACAGGAAATGTGGTGATGGAGATAGTCGATTACGGGCCGCTGTGGGAAACCATGAGACGAAACAATGTGACGCAATACCAGCTTTTGCAGAGCGGCATTGATAATCACACGCTCGACTCCCTCAAAAAGGGCGGAAATATCACCATGCTTACCTTGGAGAAGCTGTGTAAGATCATTGGCTGTACTCCGAACGATGTTGTATCTTTCAAATAGCGGCTGCTGGCATTTGGGCCGGTGGTCGCTATTGCTTTACAAAAAAAGAAACGGGCGGACAGCTATACAGCTATCCGCCCATCTGAAATTATCTTGTTGTCCTAATCAGTGTTTGTGTTTTCAGCAAAAGCGATGTCAATACACGGTGATCTTCCCGCTCTACCCACCATTGGGGTATCAGAAATTGTAGTGTCCGCTCCGTCCATAGGTAATCCTGATGGGTCAAAGTGTTCTGTTCCAGTCCTTTGCACAGCCGGGAGTAGCCAGCACGGACAGGCTCACAAACCGAGGCACGGTCAAGATACCGGCCTATAAAACCGCAGAGAATAGCAGCTTCTTCCTCTGTATAAGTCATAGATACCCCCAATCACACACGAGGGGTATTGTAGCATACTGGGAAGCCAAATGAAAGGGCAAAAATGCGTCTCAATTCGAGACACATTTTTCTACAATCATCGACAATTAGGCCAAATAGCTTTACACGGCAACCTAAATTTCATATAATGAAGCCAAGCATTGAACATAAAGGACGGGAAGATCATGCCTATTGATAAGCAACTATTACGGCAGCTTTTGGCTACTGAAAAATACAAGAAATGTGCGGATACCCCAGAGAGTGTAGCGGCCTTAGCCTCTACGCTATCAGACACGGATGCGTTGGTACAATCCTGCCAAAATGTTCAGGCCATCCCCTTTATCCTCTGGAATGATTTCTATAATGCCGCCGGTATCCTTGCACCGAAAAGCAAAAAGAAAGCCTACCGCTATAAGTGGGGCGATAAGGTCTTTGTGGACTTCGGCTGCGGCAATATTCAAACCGAGCTCTCCTTCCCGCATCCGGCCATCGTCCTCTATAACTTCGCCAACACTGTGATCGTCGCTCCGACCACCTGGGATGACAGTCCCAACAGCTTTTCCGCCGACATAGAAGAAGCAATCATCAAAACGCCAAAAGATGGCACGGTGTTCCCCAAAGATACCACCATCAATCTTCACCAGGTCAAGTCCGTACACAAGGACCGCATTATCAGCAATCTGCGCTGCAACGTAAAAAGCTATATTGTCAGCAAGGATGAAATTGCTCGTCAGAATGCAATTCATGGCAAGGATACGTTTTCAGACGGGATAAATTTGCTGGACTGTATTCGCATTAAGATGGCATATCTCTTTGCAGAGCCGCAAATGCAGCAGAAGGACACGGAAATTCGTCAGCAACACCAGAAAATCGGAGAACTGCAAATCGATCTCGAAGCAGCACAGCAGAGGATTCTCCAACTGACCGCCCAACTGGAAGAACTCTCTTCCGCAGGGGCGAAACAAAGCGATTGAATCTGCATATAATATTTTGCAGATAGACGTTGACAGAGCATAGAGAATTTGCTAAAATACAAGTAGCAAAAAAGGTCTATCTTGTCAGCTCGAAAGAGTGAGACACTCAACTTTATGCTTAAACTGCGGAAGCGGAGCATTGTTGCTCCGCTTCCATCTTTTTTTGCGTGAAAAAGCAGGCCCACGCTCCCCGGTAAATGGGCAGCGTGGGCCTAAAATAATGTGTCTCAATTTGAGACGAATTTCGACAGCAGTTATTCTCCGTAATAGTTTGGTCGTGCAACAGAAACAAAGCCGCTCATGCCGGTAATGACCACATTGTTCGCACCGCTGGCGCAGTGGATCACCAGCAGGCTGCCGTCCTCGGCTCTGCCGCAGACGATACCTACATGGGAATTATCCGGGTAAAATACCAGATCACCGGGCTGTGCGTCCGACCACGAAATATCGGTACAATAGGCGTGCTGCATGGTGGCTCCGCCGCCGTGGCCGATGATGTAGCCGCCGCCTGTGGCATTGTAAAAAACCCAATCGACAAATCCACTGCAATCCAAGCCGTAGGGCCGATAGGTGCCGGTGGTGGAGCTGCCTGCCGCCGTGACCTGCCGCAGCTCGCCCCAGCGGGAATCCCAGCCGATCACGAGGCTCTTTCCGCCCCAAAAGTACGAAACTTTTCCGTAGAGCGTCAATGCGTTCTGAACCACAGTCTTGCGCTCCGGGGAGAGGTCTGCCGGAAGGCTTTGGAGCACTTGCACTGCGTCCGCATTGGTGATCGTCAGGCTGGAGACCAGTGAGGCCAGCGTGGCCCGGTCTGCCAACAGCTCGTCCAAGGCTTCATTCTGATACCGGGTAAAAGAGTAGATCGTCCGCATTTCATCCGTTGTTTTCGGCGTGATGGTGATATGCAAAATGTACTCCGTCCAGCCATCATCGTCTCCACTTCCGGGATGGTCTATTGCCTCCACCCAAGAGGTGATCTCTGTCATATCCCAGAACACAGCGGTCAGACGGGCTACCCGGTCAGCATCCAGCGTGGCCACATCCACGCCATCATCCGTGCCTGCGGTTTTGGCTGCAAAGACCGCCAGCACCTCCGGCCAGTCCTGGGCCTGTCCTTGAATGTCGATGCTGTCATAGTCCCCGGCCTGCAACGCCTCCAGTTTGGCGTTGTAGGCGATATTCACCTGCGCCACGGCCTCAGCTACCGACACAGTATTCGGTGCGTTACGCTCTGCCGCAAAATACAACCCAAAGGGGGAGCTTGCCACAGCCGCGATGATGATAATGACCACCAGCGCCACCAGAACCACCGTACCGCCAACGAAACCGGCCGAGGCAGAGATTAGGGCAGCAGCGGCACGGCGGAGTATCCCAGCTGTCCGTTTGAATAGCTCTACCGCTGTCTTGGCAGCCTTTTTTGCCTGTGCCGCAGTCTGGTGGATCTGTTGCTGCGAAGCGGTTTTCTGCGCTGCTGATATAGGCTTTGCCGCAGTTTTGAAGGATGTACGCTTAACCTTTGGAGCAGGCAGCGGCTTTTCTGGCTTGTTTCTACTATGATCGTTCACGGCAAAACGCTTCTTCTCTTTGAAAGCGCTGTGCTTCAGCGTATCCGTCTTTGACGGCGAAACCGGCTCCCATTCTGCGTCATAGAAAGCAGGCGGCTCCTCCATAGAATGAACGGCCAGCCGCTCCGAAAGCCGCTTGTTTTTCTGCTTGTCCACTACGAACTGCCGACGGGCTTCAAACTGCTGCTTTTCATCCAGTGGCCTTGCTTTTTCAGCGGAAGAAGTCTCCGAGAGGACTGTATTTTCAGGTGTTATATATCTTGAGGTATTTCTCCCCGAAGCGGCGGTTTGCCCATTTGCTTTGCGCTCACGCGGGATACTCGCAGACGATTTCTCCTTTACCGTGCGATAGGTGCCGGGGGCAACATCCGTCAAAAGAATCTCGCCAAACTCATCTGTGCGGAACTTGCCGAGAGAAACACCATCACGCCAAACCTCAAAGGTGACGCCGGACATAGCTACCATATTTTTGCGGTCATACTTGATGATCCGCAGGCCGGGAAGTTCCTTGTTCACGATAGAGAAGGTTGTCATTTCGCCCGTGGACACGGTAGCCGTGTAGGTCGCATCATCCTTCAGCCAGCCGGAGGGGGCAGTGATCTCTTTGATTTCATACGCACCGGGTCTGATGTTGTCAAAGATGGCATAGCCCGCAAAATTGGTTTCTGCGGTATAGGTCACGCCGCTCTCAATGTGCTTGATCTGCACCATAGCACCGGGCAGGTGAGCACCGGTGTCGGACAGTTTTTCAATGCGGAGTGTCCCGTATGGCTCGTTCCAGTAGGTCAGCTCCGCCATCTTGCCGTACTCCGCCTTGATATTCTGCGCGGGGTTATCACTGAGCAGGTGATCCAAAGGCGCAACACGCTCATACACGGTGTAATTTCCAGCCAGTGTCAAGGGAATAGTCACCGTACCATCCGCCCCAGTGGCAAATGTGCCAACGGTGGCTCCATCAGGATCGACTACTTCAAAAACAGCTCCGCTGAGAGGTGTGTCCGTTCCTTTCTCCAGCTTGGTGATTTTCAGGCCAGTGTCGGGCGGCTCTACCTCACCGCCATCGCTGTAATTGCTGTAAGTGGACAGTTTCATCGTGGTAGTAGGGTCGGTATCGCACATATAGTTTTGCAGCTGACCGTACTTGCCGACTTCGGCACAGGTGGCGTAAAATACTGCGTATTTGTAGACCTCGGTTACGAAAGAAAGCTGGACGCTGCCGGTCTTGCCTGCCACAGCAGAGGCCGGGTACAAAACCTTGAATTTACCAGCATAACCATCGCCGGTGCTGGAGGTAGTAATGGTGGTAATATCGTTGTTGTCCATGTCAACGATGCGCGTTCCTGCGGGAATGGAGGACGGGTCAGTGAACGCCACACGAACAGCGTAATTGCATACCCATGTATCTGAGTGAATTGTGAACACCTGCTGCTTATACTGCTGGCCGTTGACCGTGGTGGCATAGGCGGCATCACGGTCAGGCGTAGCGGTAACGCGAGGCGAGTAGACCTTGCTCCACGCCGTACCGCGCACATAAATATCCTTTGCAGCGGTCAAAATGGCCTGTGCCCGCTGAAACTCCGTGCCGGTCAGGTTAGGATTGACCTTCAGATTGTTGATGTTCCAATTCGGCAGCAAATAACACCACAAGGCCATTTTAGTAGCGTAGTACGCATGGTATTTATTTTCCAGTTTCAATTCCGCGAGGCCGCGGGTAGGGTAGCCATTAGCGATAATACCCATAACCTTTGGGTCATTTCCTTTTTCCTCAGCAAGATATTTGATACTCTGGCCGGATGCCACAGTCTGCGGCACGCCCTTGGTGTTAGGGTTCACACAATATGCGGGAATTTCCTTTGTTTTTCCGTTTTCACCCATATAATTAAAATAGGTGTAGATCAGTTCCCTCACTCTACCGTTGATGGAAAGATAGGACAGCTTTTGCCCGCCGTTGTAGATGCTAACTTCGCCCAAAGCCTCCGCTTCGCTGCTGGCGGCAAGCGCCGTGACCGGGAGCATCCCCAGCATCATCACCAACACAAGAAGCATGGAACTCAATCGTTTTTTCATAGTGCCTCCTTCAAAATGGGCAGAAAGAGGCCCTATGCGGTTCTCGCATCACCTCCTTCTGCTTGAAAATCAGATGTATTACTTACGAAAACCGCAAGAGAAAAGGCAGTCGAAATGTGTCTCAAATTGAGCCGCATTTTGACTGCCGCTATTCAGTTTTTAGCGCTCCACAGCACAGACCATCCAGCGATACGCCGACTGATTTCTGACACAGGTATAAAGGGTCAGACGGTTGGCACTGCTGGCCATTGTGCCGCCGGTGTCCGTCTCCAGCACCTTAGACACGCTGGCAACGGTGTAGCTGCGCGTTCCCAGCTTTGTTGTGTAGGTGATGGTATCGCCCACAGTCAGCGTGTGGATCTGTCCAAAATGATTGTTTATGCCGCGGTTGTGTCCGGCGATACACACATTTCCATTCCAAATGCTGGTGTCATTGAAATGCCCGGCACCTTTTTTCAGTGCGGTGCTGTCCGTACCTTCATAGACCTTGACGAGCAGACCAATAGACGGAATTTTCAGTGTTCCCAAACTGCCGTTGCTGTAATAGAGGTCAGAGGAAACCGGAGTGTATGCCGTGCTGCTCCAGCTGCTGCCACTATCCACTGTGGGATAGGACACACTGCCAACAGAGCCGACAGAGCTGACCAGCCCGCCGCCGAGGGCACCGGGGATCAGGTTGGGCGTCAGGGGTTCACCCGTATTGGGCAGGTAACTGGTGGGACTGCCAAAGGTGGGCGGGATCAGCGCCGTGTTCTTGCTGCGGTCAACATTGTCCGCGCCGTACTCCGTGACCGTTTCCATGCTGGTCGGCCTGCCAAAGAGATAGTCCTCCGGGGCGTCCACCGTGTAGTCCAGCGCATAGGCGGGTGCGGCGGCCAGTACAGCGGTCAATGCCGCCGACAGGCACAAGGTTTTCCATTTCATTTTGTGTACTCCTCCCATTTCTTTTCGTTTTTACGCTTTTTCAGCCAGTTATGCCCCAGCACACCGAGGCCAGCCACACCGGCACCAGCGGGCAGGATCAGCAGATAGCGCCAGTCGATAGCGCTGCGTTCCGGCTGGATAGGCGTCCCACTGAAAATTGCGGTGTAAATGGTATCGTCCATCGTGGTACGAACTACCTCGCCGGAATAATCCACCGTGACGATATAGCCAGTAGCATACTTGCTGGATACCTTTCCTGTGTAGGTAGCCGAGGCATGATAAAAACCGTCCGACTCCTGCCACTGCACATCTGCCAATTCCATCGTGCGGCCATTGTCCGTAATGCTCTTGGGGACAAAGGATACATCTGCGTCAGACAGGTTCGGGTAACTTCTTACCGCCGTTACAGTCTTGGTGGAAGTGTTATAGCCTGCGGCTTCTACCTTGATGCTGGAGGTATCCAGCACCAGAGTCCCAGTGTAACCATCCTCTGTGGTAACGGTGCGCTCTGCGGCCAACTGGGGCATGATCGCCTCCATGTCCTTTGTGTCCGTGTTCAGCGTGTAGGTTTCTGCATAGTCCTTCGCATCGCTCTTGGGGTTCTCCTGCCGGGTCACATCCAGCAGTGTGTAGTGCCAGCCCTCCCGTTCAAAATCTCCGATGGGGATGCTGGCCGGGTCATCTGTGGGAGACAGAAGATAGGTGCGCTCCAGCCGCATTTCTTCTCCACTGGCGTACTCGTTGACCTCTGCGGGATAAAGCGTTGGCGTCAGGAGCAGTGCATCCGCTGCTAAGGCCGGACAGGTCAACAGGCAGGAGAGCAACACGGTGATGCACAACGATACTGTGCGTTTCATAGTGGTTCCTCCATATTTATATAATGTAGAAATGCGTCTCGAATTGAGACACATTTTGAAAAGCGCCCGCCGATGGCTCACGGCGGGGCAGCTGATGGGTTCGCTGGCACTGCGTTGGACGCGCCGCGCTCCCAATATGGCAAAAGCCGCTGTCAGCGGCTTTTGGGGTGTCCTCCCCTTGATTACCCAATGAGCCAGCGAACAGCCCGGTCAAGGCTCAGCCAGTGCGCGCACTGGCTGACTCCGCGCATGATTGCGCCAGCAATCGTGCGGCCTTGACAGGGGTGGGCGGTGGCTCATACTCCCCAAAGGGGAGACACCCCCTGTTGTCAGGACTTTACCGAGTAGGACGATGTACCGGGGCACGGCTGCGCTGTTTGCCCATCTCCAGATTTTTCTCAATAGAGCGTCCAAACTGCTTGCTGGTATCCTGAATATTATCGAGGGCCTGTCGGCACTCTTGCGGTTCCCAGCCCTCATAGAGCGCAGCGAGGTTCGACATATCCGGCATAGGCCGTTCAATTCCGTATCTGCGGCAGAGGATATAGGAAATGCTCTGCGCGTCCAACTCGCACTCGCCGCGGTCATAGCTGGCATTGGCGCCTTTGGCATGGAAACGGCTGTGAGCCACCTCGGCGGTGATCGCCGCAAAGGCTTCGTTGTCGGGGTAGTCCGGGTTGATTGCCAGTTCCAGATTGGCCGAATCATAAAAGGCGGGCGCGGGAAGCTCCTTGTCAATGACCACCGGCACAACGGCATAATTCAGAACGGTGGTCAACGCCGCCTCCATTTCCTTACTGTCATTCTGCAAGATGATTCGGGAAATATCCCGCCCCTGCGTCTGCTTGATGTCATAGGCATCCGCCAGCGTATAGCCGCGCCCCATAGGAGAGCGGGCAAAAATTTTCACGCCGTTGTTCTTCTCGCTGTCCATAACGGAACGGTTCAGCGTTTTCCAGCGGTCACGGGTTCCGAACACGGTGGCCTCCGGGTTGCCGAACATCACCAGCGCGATATTGCCGGCACTGTAAGAGGGATTGTCCCCCTGCATCTCCAAATAGCGGGCATAGGCTTCGGGATTGCTGGTGATCTCCGTAATACCGGCATCCTGCATGGCCGTGGTGTTTTCCCTCTCGGCCTGCTGGGCTTCTTTCCACTTCGTATCGTTTTCGGCCTTACGGCTCACGATCTGCTCCAGATTTGCCATACTAAAAATTCCTCCTGTTATCTTGATTTTTGCTGCGTGGGCTGGGAACGCTGCTTTGCCTGACCGCCCCGCATCCCCGCAGCGGTTTTCTGCAACACAGCCAATCGGCCTTTTACCGTGGGAATATCGTTGATTTTTTCAGCCGTGTCAGTAGTCCTCATCGTCTGGCTCATCCTCGATGGTGTCGAGCCATTCCCGCGCTCTGGTGAGGAGTTCCCTTGTTGAGTGCGGGGCGTGTCTTTTTTTGCGGTATCGTCCTCCTGCGTCTGCGTGGGGGCGGGATAGCCCCGGCGCTGCATGAACAGGTTGACCGGGGATACAAAGTCCGTGTTGGTGACGAGCGCCACCACACCGTCATCCTCTTTTGTATCCCGGATTGCGGCAAAAAGGATGTTGGGTCTGGCATACTTGCGGAAATCGTTCAGATCCTCAGCCTTGATACAAAAGGTTTTCAGTTCCTTACCCTCCCGCAGCAGGCGCTTCATACTGGTTTTACCTACCAGCTTTTTGTTGTCCTTTGCTAAGGCATACAAAAAGGCGGTCAGGTTTTTACAGCCTGCCGCCAACATCTTGATACTGGCCTCCGTCAGCTGGATGCTTTCCTTTACCATCAGGTCGGCCACTTCTCCACTTGCGTCCATTTACTTTCACCTCCCGGTTTTCAAATATTCGATCAGATCCACCATCATACACTGCGGGGCATACCGTACACAGCGGGTTATCAGCTGCTTGATGTGCCCCTCCCGCTGAGTATCGGGGAGTCGGTCAAAAAGAGCCACATCCCGGACGAGTTCAGGATAGTCCATCAAAATCACGCTCCCACGGTGGATGCCGCTTTCCATATACTCCACATGAAGCAGCATTGCCAGAATCGGCCAGCAGGTCTGTACCTCAAATAGAGCGAGAAACCTATTGGCGTCACTGCCAACGATGTAGACCTCGGACAGGGCCATCAACCGAAAGCGGTCTTTCCGGGCCAGAAAGAGATAATCGTTATACCGGCTCTGCTCCAAAATCTCCAGTTCTGCCTTTAGGCTGTCACGGTCAATGGGTTGGTACGCTGCGGTCATCTCCAACACTTTGCTCAGGTCTGCTTTTATCAGCTTTTTCATGGTCGCTCCTTTCCTTTGAAATTTCCATCTGCGCCCGCACCGTTGGAATATCATCTTCAATGCAGGCGCACAGCTTCAGCTCCCGGCGCAGTACCCGCAGCCGTGCGGTGATCGTGCCGCTCTCCTCGGAACAGGCCGTATCGTCCGAAGCTTTTCGGCGCAGGCGGTACAGATCGGCCCGGCGGTCTGTCAGGGCGTCAATCTCCGCTTGCAGCGCCTCCTGCTGCATAGTCAGCTGCTCCGCGCTGTCAATGCGGTTTTTGTGAAGATAAAAGAACTGCTCTTGGTAGCGGTCAAACCTGATGACCTCCGCCCGCGAGACTGCTGCCTTGTGCCGGGACGGCGGCTTTCTCAGCAGATAAAGGTATTTCAGATATAGAAGCCGGAAGCCCCATGCGCGGCCTGCCTTTAATGGCAAATTGCCCTTCACTCGGTAACGCCGCCCATAGGGGAAATACCACCGCGGCAGGATGGGGGCATGGCCGCTGATCGGCGGGGCTGTGCCGGTGCGGTTCTCCGTAAGGCGGGAGAATATCTCCGCCTCGCTGTACCCAGCCCCCAGCTTGTCCAGCCGGAGAAAGCGTGCGCCGCCCGGCGGCTTGACCGCCGCATGGGTCACTTGGGGATACCGCTTGACCTGATAGCCCATTTTCACCAACTCGCCCCAAAAGGAACGCATGGTGTAGGCGTTGGCGATGGCGGTATCTATGTCCGCACGGGCCAGTCCGCGGAAATTGGGCTTCCCGACCTTTTCCGCCTCCCACTCGGCACGGCTGACGGATGGCTCACTGGGTTCGATGATGGACAGGCCATGCGCCAGACAAATTGCATCCGATGTGCCCCGGATACCTACCCCGGAGCCGCCCAGCAAATCTGCGATACGGTCACGGTACATGGCACCATCCACAAAGGACACGCTGTTGAATACGATATGTGAATGTAGGTGCGCCTTGTTCAAATGCGTGGACACCACTACTTCGTATTTATCCGCCAAAAGCAGCTGCGCCAGTTCGACGCCGATGGCGTGGGCCTGTTCCGGCGTGACTTCGCCGGGGGCAAAGGACTGGATCACATGATAGCCCTTGCGCTTACGGCTGGTCTTGCCCCAGCGGCGCTTGGTGTCCATCATGTCCGCATAGGCAGTTTCCCGGTCACAGTTTAGAGCGGTTTCAAAGCAGCCCTGCTCGGTCTTATCCCGGTTCATGGCATAGTCCAGCACCGTTTCCAACGAGGTCTTTTCCTCGTCCTGCGTATAATTCAAGCATCTGTCCAGCCGGTTATGAATAACAATGATTTTCGTATATGCCATTCAGAGCCGTTCCCTCACAAGCCGCGTGGCCTGCCGCACCAGCCGCAGGGCCTCCGTGATTTCATCTCCGGTGGCCACGCCCCTTGTGTTGGCCTGATGGGCTAACTGGTTGATGTTGTTCCCGATGGCGGACAGCGCCCGAAGCAGGTCGGCATAAGCGTCAGGGGGGCGGGGGCGGAGGTTCACGCCCATGATAAGCTGCCGCACCAGCGGTTCCTTCTTTAGACCTGTCACTTCCGCCTGCTGGCACAGGTGGGCATACTCCGCAGCGTTCAAGCGGAGCGTCATAGTCTTTGCGGTTTCTCGCATGGCTGTCTCCTTTCTGATAAAAAATAATGCGTCTCAATTCGAGACGCATTTCGACAGGCAGCACGGGGGTCTTAGGGGCACGCCCCTAACCAGCGGAATTTTGATGTCAAAATTCCATGCTGGCTGGGACAGCGACGCAAAGCGCCGCTGTCTACCGTGTCGGGGAATGTTTCTTTTTGATTGTGTGTTTTTCATTTTGAGGATGCTGTTTCTTAGGAACGAGAGTAGGAACCTCCGGCATATCCGCATCGTCCAAACAGTCCAGCAAGGCATCCACTTGACCTTGATCCGGGCGTTCTGGCTCTTTAATTTTTACCGTGTAGCCCCGCATCAACTGACCGTTGATGGAAAAGCGGCTTTTATGCTCTGCCGGGATCGGCGGGCATATCTCAACAAACAGGTCAGCGTAGGCCGCGATACGGCCTTGTAGATATTTCTCCATGGACGCTCTATCCCGAAAAACCTTTCTGTCCTGACCGGCTATCTTCCAGCCATCCCCGGAATAGTCCGGGTTATGCGGCGTGTTGAATGTGACCGACCATGTGAGTTCCCATGATTTCGGAACAGATTTTTTCAGCGTCCTATCCCATTCAGTGCGTTCATATTCGCGCCATGAAAAGCGGTACACCATATTGCTCATTTCATGGTTGCCATATTCACTGACCGTCCATCGGTTTGAAGTATGAGGCGCAGGTGGCATTTTGACATATTCCAGCGCCTTCATATACTGCTGGGTCTGCTGGGCCTGTTTTGACCATGCTTCCACTGCGGCATCAATACGCTGACATAGTTCTTTTTCACGGACAATACTCTCGGCTTTGCGTTCCAGCAATTCATCCACGCCGCACTCGGTCAATTCATAAAAACCATCGCGGCCGCGTTGAAAACTGATATACTCGCGGACTTCCAACTCCCGCCCCGGCTCTAAACGGCTGTATCCCATGACACACCGCCTATCTCACTGGAACGGACTTTTTGCGTTCAGCTTTCTTTTCAGAAATATGTGCTTTCGGCTTCTCCGCTGGGGATACTGCGGCATCCGCATCGTCCAGACAGGCCAGCAGGTCATCAACGGCCTTCTTGTTGGGTTCTTCCTTGTCCGGTGGAGCCAGCGTGTACCCGGCCGCCAAATAGCCGTTGATGCTGAACATCCGTCTGCACTCATTGGGGACTGGCGGGGAGATTTCTCGGAACAAGTGACAATATAGGTCAAACCGGCCTTGGATAGGGGGCTATATCCTTGGGGCCGCCCCATGAAGCGTTTTGTCAAGTGCTTTTTTGAGTTATTGACGCAAATTATCGTGAAAGTGCGAAAGTGCAAAGTGCAAAGGGTCTGCGTTTTGCACTTTCAGCTTGCGGGTTCGGGTGGCTGCTTCTTCTTGATGAAGTTGTACCATTGACCGCCGACGCGCCTTGCGCCTAAAATGCCGCCCATGTTGCGCTTGGCGTTCTGTACCGTCCTTTCGGATATTCCGGCTTCGGCTGCGGCTTTTACAATGTCCTCGCTGGCAAGCTCTTTCCCGTCTGCAAGCAGGTCAAGTATCAGCTTCTCGGCTTGTTCGGTCTTGGTGGCGGTGTTCCCGCCCGCGCCGGACAGCAGCTCGTCGGCGGTTATATCATATTCGCCTATCCACGAAAAGCCCGTTTCCGGGTCAAGGCAAAAGGCAACGGGCTTGCCCTCCGGCGCAAGGGAAGATTTGTCATGGACGATAACGCGCACATTCGGTTCTCGCTTCACGCGCCCGATCAGCAGGACGCTCCTTGCTGCGGCGCGGAAGTCGATAGAACCTAAGCCCCGGTATGCGCTCTGCCCTCCGGCAGCTTTGTTGAGATGTCCGATAAGGATAACGGCGCACCCGGTACGCTCGGCAACATCGGCAAGGCGGCGGAACATGGGGCGCACTTCGTTTGCCCGGTTCATGTCGGTCTTTTCGCCCATGTACGCCTGTATGGGGTCAAGGATAATCAGCCGCGCCCCGTTCTGCGTGATTGCCTTTTCTATGCGCTCGTCGGAGAGGGTAAGCTCCCGCTTGGCTTCATCAATCACAAGTACGCGGTCAAGGTCGGCTTCTGCTTCCATCAAGCGGGGCTTGACGGTATCGCCCAGCCCGTCCTCGGCGGTCTGGTAAATTACTTGGAATGGCGGCAAGGGCTTCATTCCCGGCAGCGTTCCCCCGGTGGTGCAGGCGGCGGCAAGGCGTAGGGCAAAGGTGGTCTTGCCCTCGCCGGGATTGCCTTGCACAATGGTTACTTTCCCAAAGGGAATATACGGCTCCCATAGCCATTCAACGGTCTGTGTGTCAACCTCGCTCATGCGGATAATCTCAACGGTTTCTTCCTGCGGCGGCTCTTTCAAGCCGTAAATCGCTTCCCGGATATACTTCCCGTCCGCGATTTCTGCCCGGTGCTGCAATACCTCGTTCCAGTCCTTGTAAAGCGGCACAAGGCGGTGGACGGTCAAGCCCTCCGGCACAAGCTCTGCAAGGCGGCTGCAAGCGTCGTTTCCGGCTTGGTCGCTGTCAAGGCAGAGGTAAACGGTCTTGATGTTCGGACGGTCAGAGAGGAAACGCAGCAGGGCTTTTTCTCCCACGCCGCCCAGTGCAAGGTAGCTTTGTTTCTGCCATTCCTTTTTGAACAGGCAGAGGAAAGATAAAAGGTCAATCGGTGCTTCAAAGACAAACAGCCTTTCGCCCTCGCCCCGGTAGCAGAAGTTAAAGGCTTTGTCGCTGCCTTTCACATCAAGCCGGAAGCTCCCGGCTGTGCCGCGCTGGTGGGCGTATCTCGGTATGCCGCTTTCATCTCTGCCGACGAATACGGCGTTATGGTGGGCGGCTTCCTCGTAAATGTCGCCATTGGAAAGAAAAAAGCCCGTCACATCTTCATCAATGCGGCGGGCTGCTGTGAGGTAGTTCCTCGCTATGCGGTTGTCGGTGCTGCGGGGTGGCAGTCGGAAGTCGGATAGGGGCGCGGGGCAATGTCTGTCCGGCGGCGGGGCGGCTCCTTTTTCGCCTGTCAGCAGTTCAACGGCTTCGGTGAAGCTCTTGCCGAAAAACTCCATGACAAAATCAACGGGGCCGCCGCCCTTGCTCTGGCTGTGCCTGTACCATTTGTTTCCCCGGACGGTCAAGCTGTCGTGCCGTTTCCAGCGGTATTCATTCCCGGCGCGGGTAAGCTGCTCGCCCTGTGATTGCAGGAAAGAAACAAGGTCGGCTTGGTTGGCGCGGTCTATCTGTTCTTGGGTGTAATACATGGCTGATACCTCTCTTTCTGTGGTTGAATTGTTCATAGTTTTGATGTAGAATGAAACCGAAAAATCGGAAGTTAGTGAGGTGCTGGATTGTGAATGAAAGAGAAAAAAATATTCACTTATGGTTTGAAATGTGGCTTACAAAACAGGATTTAGGTATTGATAATATTTTTGCAGAAGATGTAATTTATACTGAAAGTTGGGGTCCAAAATATAATAACCGTCAAATCGTAAAACACTGGTTTCAGGAATGGAATACTCGTGGCAAAGTCGTTGCTTGGGAAATCAAACAATTTTTCCACAAAGGAAATCAGACGATTGTGGAGTGGTATTTCAAAAATGAAATGAACAATGGGAGCATAGAGGAATTTGATGGAATTTCCCTGGTTGAATGGACAAAGGATAATAAAATAAAATCATTGAAAGAGTTTGGCTGCAATTTGAATAATTATAATCCTTATGAGCATAGTGACCTGCCCGAATTTAGGGACGAAAGAGCAAGTTGGTTTTAATATTAGGAATCAATAGCGTCCATTTTATCGGAAAACATTTAGGACGGACAGGCAAAGTAGCTTGCCCGTCCTTTTCTTTATCGCTCCTGTTCCTGCCGCTTGGTGTGGTTCTGTGTCTGCTCCGGCTGCTCGGCTTTCAGTGCAATATCAACGCACTTGCGTATCTTCTGAAGCTCGGCAACCTCGGCGCGGGTAGCTTTCAGTTTGGTGTAGTCGGTATCTCTCTGCTCTTTGAGGTCGGCGTATTCATGTTTCCATTTGGAGATAGGCAGCGTCTTTGTATCTGTCAGATTTGCATGGAGATAGCGGCTTGCTGCGTTCCATAGGGTCAGTTCGGCGCGGTGGGCTTCCTCATACTTATCCCGTTTGTTCGTCCAGCCGTTTTTCAGCTTTTTCAGTTCGGCATGAATGGGCTTATACTGCAAATAATTCTCGCCGTTCTCTATCAGCTTTTGCAGTTCTTTCATGCGCTGCTCGGCGGTTTTCATTCCCTCCCGGATTGAATAGGCTCTATCACTGACAGAGGAAAGGGCTGCGTCCAGCTCATCAAGATTAGAGATACCATGCTCGGAAAGATAGTTGACCGCCGCCGCTATGGTTTTCAGTTCTTCGGCTGCGTGCTGCTGTTGCCAACGCTGTGAATACTTCCGGCTCTTTTCTCTCTGAACGCTCAAATACTTCATCAACAGATTTGC
>OHUV01000548.1_pt1 | contig 26587 bp, 30 predicted proteins | sample 1579281 | NCBI WGS metagenome assembly OHUV01 (sample SAMEA3882515, study PRJEB24775) | human gut metagenome | biome: human-associated habitat; feature: intestine environment; material: feces | place: Netherlands | collected 2009/2010
TTGGACGGTCACACCGCCCGTTTTCTTTCTCGGGAAAGAAAATGGGGGGTGTGCTATGCAGCAGCGTGACGCGCTGCATTTCCTTTGAAAGAGAAAAGAAAATAAAGGGAGGTCACCATGAGAAGAAACATCCACTATAAGCCCAGCAAAAGCGCGAGCATTCTGTCGGGCGTCATCGCGTGCGCGATGGGCGTGTTCGGCCTGTTTACCATTCCGAGCATCGGCGCGATGATCGGCTTCAAGGCCATCTGGTGCCTGATGGCCTTCGGCATGGGCATCTACAATTTCCTGCTCGCGGCGGGCGTTGTGAAGTACAACGGCGGCTATGAGATCACCGACGAGTCGGACGACGGCGCAAAGGGCGGCAAGTCCGACGCCGAAGCGCGGCTCGAGGAATTGCAGACCCTTTACGACCGTCGGCTCATTACGGAAGAGGAGTATCAGGAAAAACGCAGGGACATTCTGGACCGGCTGTAAGAGAAAGGAGCGCGGACAATGGGAGAAGTTTTGATCCTTATTATCATCGCACTTGTCTGGTGGTTTAAGGCGGCTGTCGCCAACGAGGACAAAAAGGTCAATGATCGGGAAACGGGCAGCATTTCGGCATCGCCCGACGAGCTCATCAAAAAGGCAAAGCGCACAGCAGAGGATCTTGATGCGCTGCGCGGGCAGACGGAAAAAAAGCGCCCGAGCCCGACAGAGATCAAGGCGCTCCACAAGCAGCACCGCGCCGACGAGTGGGAGAGAAACGAGCAGCGCCACGCCGATGAGCGCGCACACAGCGAAAAGCGCTGGGAGATCGCGCGCAGGAAGCAGGCCGACAGCGGCGAGGTGCATTCTGTCCACATGGACAGCTGCGAGGACCGGCTTGAGAGTTTGAAGGTCTTATATGACGCGGGCATTCTGGACCGCGAGGAATACGCCCAGCGCGTCGCGCGCGTCAAGCGTCAGCACGCGCAGAGCGGCAGTTATTGAGCAAAAAAGGAAGCGAACACACCATGTATGACGAACTGACACAGGTCGACATTGACAAGATGAAGGCAGAGCTGGAGCACCGCCGTTTGGAGCTTCGCCCCAAGCTCATCGAGGATGTGCAGACGGCGCGCGCGTTCGGCGACTTGAGCGAAAACTACGAGTACAAGGTCGCCAAGCAGGAGAAAAACCGCAACGAGAGCCGCATCCGTTACTTGGAGCGCATGATCGCGACGGCGAAGGTCATCGAAGTGAACGAAAAAGAGGGCACCGTCGGCCTTTTTGACCACGTGGTGCTCTATAACGAAAAACTGGGGAAAGAGCAGAACATCCAGCTCGTGACCACCCTGCGGCAGAACGCGCTCAAGGGCCTCATCAGCAAGGAATCGCCCGTCGGCAAGGCCATCCTGGGGAAAAAGGTCGGCGACCGCGTCGAGATCGTCGTCTCGCCGGAAATGAAGTACACGGTCGAAATTCGTTCGATCACGCCGGGCGAGGACGATGCATCGCTCGAGATCAGCTCTTATTGAGGAAACGCATGAAACAGGTCATTATCTATACCGACGGCGCGTGCTCAGGCAACCCCGGCCCCGGCGGCTGGGGCGCGGTGCTCAAATACGGCGCGCACGAGCGCGAGCTCTCCGGCGGCGAGGCGAGCACGACGAACAACCGCATGGAGCTCACCGCCGTCATCGAGGCGCTGCGGCTCTTAAAAGAGCCGTGCGTCGTGGAACTCTATTCCGACTCGCGCTACGTCATCGACGCGCTGGAAAAGCGCTGGGTCTACGGCTGGAAGCAGCGCGGCTGGGTCAAAAGCGACAAAAAGCCCGCGCTGAACGTCGATTTGTGGGAGCAGCTCTTGTCCCTCATCGCGCAGCACGAGCTGCACTACCACTGGGTCAAAGGCCACGCGGAGAATGCGTACAACAACCGCTGCGATGAGATGGCTGTTAATGAGTGGCACAAGTTTAAGTAAGAGATAGCGTGGCCTTTCGCCGGAAGTCCGGCGGCGCGAGCGGCGGATTCACTTCGCCGCCGCAAGACATGGAATAAAACAGGGCTCCCGCGCGGCCTGCCGCGTGGGAAAATAATGCCGCGACGGTGAATCGGTTTAAGTAAGAATAAAACCAACGACAACTACAGAAAGAAGGTTGATTCCGGAGAAGACGGTTGGAAAGCTCAGGCAGGGTTGGGACAGCATTTGCTTCCTTTTAGCGCCCTGGTGGAAGTACGGCAAGACCTTAATGGTCGGCTCGTTTATCTCATCGGTGCTGTTTGTGCCGGCGGCGGGGTATTTTTCCGCGACGCTGGCGCAGGCGGTGATCGAAATGATCGAAGCGGGAAAGCCGTTTGAAGCGGCATTTTTGACGGGCCTGACATACCTTTTGCTCGCGCTGGCGCTTGATCTGCTCCACGCGGTGTACGAGGATTTTTACCTCCGGTGGAAAAAACAGGAGATCGAGGGGACGATCGAGCGGTCGATCTACGAAAAAGCCCTGACGGTCGACTACCGGCACTTTGACGATCCGAGCTATTTCGACAGCTACAAGCTTGCGACGGAGAAATTTGCCTCGCAGTCGTCGGAGACGCTGCAAAATCTCTTCTCGCTTTTGAGCGGCGTCGCGAAATGCATTGTCTACGGCGCGCTGATCGCGTCGCAGGGCGTTGCGCTGCTGCTCATCGTTCTGGGCTGCTCTGCGTTTGTCGCGTATGCGCAAATTTACTGGAGCAGGGTGTCCGTGGAGCGTGAGACGGCCATGGTCAACGACCAGCGGAAGGCTGACTATCTGCGGCGGCTGTTTTTTGACCATACGGCGGTCGCCGACCTGCGCGCGTCAAACATCAAAAAGCCGCTTTTTTCGCTGTTCGACGGCTCTGTGAAGAGCAGGGCCGCGATCTATCGAAAATACGGCGCAAAGGAATTTTTGACCGATATTCTGGTAAACCTCGCGCAGCTCGGCACGACGTTTGCCGTGCCGGTCTATGTTGCATGGGGCGTGATGTCTGGCAATATCGGCGGCATTGGCGTCTATGCGACGCTGATCGCCTCGTCGCTCGCGCTCAAGGAGGCGCTCAACGCGCTCGGCTGGTGGAGCTCGCAGGTCGCCTTAGGCGTTGCCTACGCGCAGAAGGTGCAGCGCTTTTTCGACACAGATTCGACCATCGAAGCGTCGACAGACGGCGAAAAAGCGTCAGACGGCCCGTTTTCCGTCCGATTCGACCATGTGTCCTACCGCTACGGCGGCAGCGATGAGTTTGCCATCCGTGATCTGAGCCTTGCCATCGCGCCCGGAGAAAAGATCGCCATCGTCGGCGAAAATGGCGCGGGGAAGACGACGCTCACAAAGCTCCTGCTCCGCCTGTACGACGCGGACGGAGGAACGGTGCAGATCAACGGCCGCCCGATCGCGGACTATGACGTGAGCACGCTGCGCGGCAGGATCGGCATCGCGTTTCAGCAGTCCCGCCTGTACGCGCTGTCTGTCCGCGAAAATATGACGGCCTACGCCGACGCGGACGATGCGCGGCTCAAATCCTGCCTTGAGGAGGTCGGCCTGCGGCTTTCTCTGGACGCGCAGGTCACGAAGGAGTTCGACGAAAACGGCGCGGTGCTCTCGGGCGGAGACGCGCAGCGCCTATGCCTGACGCGGCTGCTGCACAGCGAATTTGGGCTGCTCATCCTCGACGAGCCGTCCAGCGCGCTGGATCCGATCGCCGAGTACCGCATCGCAAAGCTGATCTTCGACCGCTCGCCGACGACCACCGTTATGGTCGCGCACCGGCTCTCCACGGTCGTGGACGCGAACCAAATTTATCTTCTCTCCGATGGAAGAATCATAGAATCCGGCACGCACGCGGAGCTGATGGCGCAGAACGGAAAATATCGGGAAATGTTTTTAAAGCAGGCCGAAGGGTACTTGAAAGCTTAGCGGAAGTGTGGTACAACAAAAGCAAATTTTTTCTCAGCAGGGAGGGGAGCCTTCCCGCTTTGCTGAAGTAATATGAAGGAGCAAAAGACTATGGCAGAATTCAACGCAAAGCAGCAGCTTCCGGGACTTCTCGACTGGATGCGCGCGCAGATGAAGGCCTGCGGAGGCAAGACCGCCGTCATCGGCATTTCGGGCGGCAAGGACAGCTCCGTCACGGCGGCGCTGAGCGTGGCGGCCTACGGTCGCGAGAATGTCGTCGGCGTGCTGATGCCCGACGGCGTGCAGCCGGACATCGACTATTCCAACGGCCTTGTCGACGTGCTGAACATCCGCCACTACACGTTCAATATTCACGGCGGCACGAGCGGCATTCTCGACGAGATGGCGCGCGTGGGCATCGAGGCGAGCCGCCAGACGAAGGTGAACCTGCCGTCCCGCATCCGCATGGCGACGCTGTACGCCATCGCGCAGAGCGAGGAGGGCGGCATCGTCATCAACACCTCGAACCTCTCCGAGGACTGGGTCGGCTACTGCACGATCTACGGCGACAGCGCGGGCGCGTTCTCGCCGCTCGGCATGTACACGACCGAGGAGGTCATCGCGCTGGGCGCGGAGCTGGGTCTGCCCGAGCGCTTCCTCATCAAGCCGCCGTCCGACGGCCTGACCGGCAAGACGGACGAGGACAACCTCGGCTTTACCTACCACGCGGTGAACGAGTACATCCGCAAGGGCGAGGTCGACCCCGCCATCAAGGAGCAGATCGACCGCAAGCACAAGGTGTCGAGATTCAAGTTCCAGACGCTTCCGGTGTATCAGAACGGGCTGCCGATCGTCCTGCCGGAGGAGACGGATTATTATAATCCTAACAAAAAGTAAGCAGCGCGCAGCGCTGCACCTTAGTCCCTGCGTGCCGCAGGGGTGCGAACAAAGGGGGCCATTCTCTCACGTGAGAGAATGGCCCCCTTACCTGGCAGCAGCGCCAAGCGCTGCATTACCCCTCCGCGCATCGCGCGGATAAGCCAGTGCCCCTTTGGGCACAAAAAAAGAGCCATCCTTTCGGATGGCTCTCATTTTCGCTCGATTAGCCAACGCTGTTGAGCTTCAGGGTCAGCGCGCTCTTCTTGTGCGCGGCGTTATTCTTGTGCAGAATACCCTTAGCAGCAGCCTTATCGACAGACTTCACTGCGACCTTGTAAGCGCTCTCGGCCTCGGTGCGATTGCCTTCAGCGGCAGCCGCCTCGAACTTCTTGAGTGCGGTCTTCAGTGCGGACTTGTCGGCCTTGTTGCGCTCATTACGCACACCAGACACCTGAACGCGCTTCTTGGCAGACTTAATATTCGGCAAACCAAACACCTCCTCCGGTTGGAATTCGCGCCGGCGGACAAAAAATCCACCGTGCAGAATGGTATTTTAGCAAAGAATGCAAGAAATTGCAAGCATTTTTTCGAAATTTTCTGATTTTTTTGTATGACACAAAACTTTGTGGATAAAATAGGGAAAGAAAACAAGATTTAGTAAAAGGAGAGAGGCAAAATGCTCCAATACCGCACCGATCTTGCCATGGAGGCGCACGAGCTGCTCTGCGCGAGGAGCCGCGCGCAGACGCTCTCCGGCGTGGACAGCCGGACGGTCTTCCGCCGCGGGTGCAGCGTGACGAGCGTGCGCATCGACACCGAGGGCGCGGCGCGCCAGCTCGGCAAGCCCCGCGGGCGGTATGTGACGCTCGACCTCTCGCCGCTGCAAAAAAACGCGGACGATGTGCTCGAGCGCGCGTCGCGCGCCGTAGGGGCGGAGCTTCGAGCGCTGCTCGGCGAGAATGTGAAAAGCGTGCTCGTCGCGGGACTCGGCAACGCGAATATGACGCCGGACGCCATCGGGCCGAGGAGTGCGGAGCATGTGCTTGTAACGCGCCATCTGCGGCAAAACGGCGCGTTTTCCGCATTTTGCTCTGTCAGCGTGCTGACACCGGGGGTTTTGGGCCGGACGGGCATTGAGGCGATGGAGACGCTGCGCGGCACGGTGCGCGCGGTGCAGCCCGACGCGGTCATCGCGATCGACGCGCTCGCGTCCCGCTCGCTCATGCGGCTCTGCTCCACGGTGCAGCTCTCTGACACGGGCATCGTCCCAGGCAGCGGCGTGGGCAATCACAGGTGTCCCCTCAGCCGCGACACGCTCGGCGTGCCGGTCTATGCCATCGGCGTTCCCACGGTCGTCGACGCGGCGACGCTGACGCTCGATGTGCTCGAAGAGGCCGGAAAGTCGGACGTCGATCCCGCCGCCCTGCGCGGCCACGAGACCGTTATGGTCACAACGCGCGACATCGACGCGCAGATCCGCGAGCTCGCCCGCGTCATCGGCTACGGCATCGACCTTGCGCTCCAGCCGCTCGATTTTTCCGAGCTCTGCGCGCTCATGGGCTGAAAATGTGCAAAATTTCCGGTGGTATTCATAATTTGTTTACAACCGATTCAAACTTTAGCCAAGATTGACTGGTATCTTAATACTTGCAAAGGGGAGCTCCCCCCGATGTGATTTTCTCCCTCCTAAAAATACACACACAACACAGCAAGAAGCCCTCGCCTCTCCCGGCGGGGGCTTTTTGTTTCCTTTTCCTCTTTTTCGCACAAGTGCAAAGGAAGCTGCGGCACTGGTGCCGCGGGGAGAGCAGCGCTTGGCGCTGCACGGATAAAGGGGGATACTCTCTTTCTCGAAAGAGAGTATCCCCCTTAAACCCCCGAGAGAAAGGACGAGGGGTCTTGCCCCTCGACCCCGCTTACATTGGCAGTCTGTGGCTCGAAGAGCTGCGCGGCCTGCGGAATCGGGTGCGGTGTACGTGGCTTCGCCACGAATCCCTTCATTTCGTCACCATTCGCAACCGCGCCCTACTCCGTGGGGCGCGAGTGACGGTAGTACGGCGGCGGACTGCCTGCGGGGGCGGCTTTGCTGCGCTCGCCGCGGGTGGGATTGCTGCTTTTCTATTTCAACAGTGTTCTTTTCTGTGAACGGTCCGCAGCTTATGGAAATACGCACCGGACAGCTGCGAGATTTGGCATAAATAAGGCAGATAAAAACAAAGCCCGCACTGTCGCTTGACAGCGCGGGAGAATTTGCTATAATGGACGTAGAAAGGGCGCTGCGACAAGCGGTCAGCCCGGGAAGTTAGGAAGACTCAAAATGAGAAACCGTCACTTGGCCGAGTGGCGGTTTTCGCTTTTTATACGGATCGTAACCACATATCCAAGGATATGTAACGTGATCGTAATAGGCATATCTACCACCTCCTCTCGGAGGATGTAGCCAACCGCCTGCCGTTCGTGCAGCGCCTTGTTATTACCGTATCATAAGTTCCGACAAATTGCAACATTTGTTTCATCCCACGCGCGGCGAGCGCAGCAATGCCGCATTCAGTAATCAGTCTGCCGCCAAGCTCCCGTCACACGCGCCTCACGGTAGTAAGGCGCGGTTGCGAGTGGTATCGAATAGTAGGAGTTCATGGCGAAGCCATGTACACCGCACCCTCACTGCGCAGCGCGTGCAGTCATTCAAGCTACAATCTGCCAATGTTGGGGGTCGAGGGGCAAGACCCCTCGTCTTTTTCTCGGGGGTTCAAGGGGGATACTCTCTTTCTCGAAAGAGAGTATCCCCCTTACTGCGCACCCTGCGGCACGCAGGGAACAAAGTGCAGAGCACCGCGCTGCCAAAAATATTTTGCCTTTCAGCAAAGAAAAAAGAACGCCTCTTCCGAGGCGTTCTTCTTATTTTTGCGAAAGTAAAATTTACAGATACTTCTGCATGCCGTCGGTGGCAAGGGCGGGGTCGCCGGAGACGGAGATGGTGAACTTGACGCCGGTGGCGTTGCTGAAGCGCTCGAGCTCGTTCAGGAAATCGTCGGCCGCCTGGTTGCACTCGCCGCCGGTGATCTTGAACAGGTTGTCGATAAAGATGTGGGAAATATCATAATTGCCCGCGTACAGGCCGAACAGGAAGCCGCGCAGGGCCTCGTAGTTGGACAGGTCGTACTCGTAGGCAGAGATCAGACGAACGTGATAGTGCAGGTCAAAGGTCATGGTAGACTTTGCCTCGACGCAGACGACGCTGCCGTTATCCTCCTGCGCAGTGGTATTGATCATTTCGATCAGCTTCTTGGTCTTACCGGTGCCCTTTTCACCCATGATGAGTCTGACCATAGAAATCACTCCTTTCAATAGATCCCCGCCTCTTTTGCGGGGGATGGTCTTTCTGATGGCATCAGCATAGCATAAATGAAACAAATTTGCAATGCTGAATGGAAAGTTTCAGGTTGATTCAAAAAATTCAGCGCAGGCGCTTACGCAGCTCCTCGCCCATTTCCTCGTATCCGGGCTTGCCGAGCAGCGCGAACATGTTCTTTTTATAGGCCTCCACGCCCGGCTGGTCGAAGGGGTTGACGCCGAGGAGGTACCCGCTCAGCCCGCAGGCGTATTCAAAGAAGTAAATGAGCTGGCCCATCGTGCGCGCGTTGTTTTCATCGAGGTTCAAAATGATGTTTGGCACGCCGCCCTCGACATGGGCGAGCAGCGTCCCGTCCATGGCCTGACGGTTGATGAAGTCCATCGTCTTTCCCGCAAGGAAGTTGAGCCCGTCGCCATTCGCTTCGTCAAAGGGGACGACCATCTGCTGCTCCGCGGGCGCAAAGCGCACGACGGTCTCCATCAGCATGCGCTCGCCCTGCTGGATGTACTGGCCCATCGAGTGCAGGTCGGCGGTGAAGTCGACGCTCGCGGGGAAGAGGCCCTTTTCCTCCTTGCCCTCGCTCTCGCCGTAGAGCTGCTTCCACCACTCGGCCATGAAGCGGAACGCGGGCTCGAAGCACGCGAGAAGCTCCACCTTCTTGCCCTGACGGTAGAGCTCGTGGCGCATGGCGGCGTACTGCCACGCGGGATTGCTGTAATCGTTTTTCGCGCAGAGCGTCATCAACTCCTGCGCGCCGCCCATGAGTTCATCCAGATCAACGCCCGCGACGGCGATGGGGAGAAGGCCCACGGCCGTGAGCACGCTGTAGCGCCCGCCGATGTTGTCGGGCACGACGAATTCCTCGTATCCCTCCTGATCGGCGAGGGACTTGAGCGCGCCTTTGTGCGCGTCGGTCGTGGCGTAGATGCGCTTCGCGGCTTCGGCCTTGCCATACTTCTTCTCGAGCTTTTCGCGGAAGAAGCGGAACGCGACGGCGGGCTCGGTCGTCGTGCCGGACTTCGAGATGACGTTGACGGAGAAATCGTCGTCGCCGATGAGCTCCGTCACCTCGCGCAGCGCGTCGGAGGAGAGGCCGTTGCCGATAAAGTAGATGTTCGGCGTGGACTTCTTCTTTAAGTTATAGTTCGGGGAGCAGAGGCATTCGATGACGCCGCGCGCGCCGAGATAGCTGCCGCCGATGCCGATGACGACGAGCGCCTTGGAATCGCCCTGAATCTTCTTCGCCGCGGCGAGGATGCGCGCGTACTCGCCTCTGTCATAGTCGCGCGGGAGCGTGACCCAGCCGATGAAATCAGAGCCCTTTCCGCCGCCGTTTTGCAGCCAGCCCGCCGCGCGTTCGAGACGCGGGCGCAGCGCCGCTTCATACGGCAACGAGAGAAACGAAGCGGCATGGGAGATATCAATAGACAGCATAAAAATGGCCTCCTGCGATCAAAAATTCTTGCTTGCATTGTAGCACACGGCAAAAAAAGAAACAAGCGTAAAGCGGGGAAAAGAGGGGAACGGACGTTCGTTTTTTGCGTTTAGCGGGCAGAAACTGTGGAAAGCGGCAAAAAGATGGCTGCTTTACCGCTCCATCTTTGTAAAGTGCGTGTATTTACTGTCACACGTTATTGTGTTATCGTGTTACCACACTAAATCGAACGGCCAAGCGCCGGAACTTACAGGAGGAAGAAACGATGAAAAAATTCTTAGCAATGGCGCTTGCCGCCGTGATGGTACTGGCCCTTGCCGCCTGCGGCAGCAAGAACGACACCGCCGACGATACCGGTGATGCACAGGACGCGCAGGGCGGCGAGACGCAAAAGCTGATCGTCGGCTTTGATGCCGAGTTTCCGCCGTTCGGCTTCATCGCCGCCGACGGCACATATGACGGCTTTGACCTCGCCATGGCCAAGGAGCTGTGCGCGCGCCTCGGCTGGGAGTACGAGGCCGTGGCCATCGACTGGAACAGCAAGGACGCCGAGCTCTCCAGCGGCACGATCAACTGCATCTGGAACGGCTTTACCTACACCGGCCGCGAAAATGACTACACGTTCTCCGACCCCTATGTGGATAACTCCATCGTGATGGTCGTGAAGGCCGACAGCGGCATCACCTCGCTCGCGGACCTCGCCGGTAAGAGCGTGATGGCGCAGGCCGCGTCCTCCGCGGTCGACGCGATCAACGAAAACGAGGACTTCAAGGCGTCGCTCAAGGAGGTCGTGGAGCTGGGCGACTACAACATGGGCTTTATGGACCTCGCCCAGGGCACGGTGGACGCCGTGGCCGCTGACCTCGGCGTTGCGCAGTATCAGATCGCGAACAACGACGGCGACTATGTCATCCTCGACGAGCCCCTCTCCACCGAGCAGTACGCCATCGGCTTCCTCAAGGGCAACACCGAGCTGCGCGACGCGGTGAACGCCGAGCTTCTCAAGATGGCCGAGGACGGCACCATGCTGGAGATCGCGCAGAAGTACGTCGATCAGGGTCTCGTGCTCGACAGCCTGTGCCTTATCAACAAGTAAAAACGTTTACCTCGGGCGACTGTAAAAACCAATTATAACTCATAGGTGCCCATCCTCTTCTCAGGGAGGGAGCGGGGGCGAAAGCCCCCGCTTTTTCCCGCTTATGACCGAATAAGGGAGAATCATTCCATGACTGTATCCACGATGCTTTCGCTATTATCCGAGGGCTTTGTCACATCGCTTTTGATCTTTGCGCTGACGCTGCTATTCTCGATGCCGCTGGGCCTTGCGGTGATGTTTGGCCGCCGCAGCAGATTGACGCCGCCGCGCGGCTTCATCAAGGCGTATATCTCCATCATGCGCGGAACGCCGCTGATGCTGCAGCTGATGGTCGTCTTCTACGGGCCGAAGCTCCTGCTTGGCGTCACGGTGCCGGGCAACTGGCGCTTCACGGCGGTCATCGTCGCGTTCGTCATCAACTACGCGGCGTATTTTGCCGAGATCTACCGCGGCGGACTTGAATCCATCCCGCGCGGGCAGTATGAGGCCGCGCAGGTGCTCGGCTATACCAAGGCACAGACGTTTTTCAAGATCATCCTGCCGCAGATGGTCAAGCGCGTCATCCCTGCGGTGACGAACGAGGTCATCACGCTCGTCAAGGACACGTCGCTCGCGTCCGTCATCGGCACGGTGGAGATGTTCACGCGCGCCAAGCAGATCGTTGCCTCGCCGAATACGCCGGGCATGCTGGCGCTGGTGGCGGCAGGTGTCTTCTACTATGTCTTCAACTATGTGGTCGCCTTCGCCATGGAAAAATGGGAGCAGGCGCTGCGCTATTACCGCTAAAGGGAGGGGAGAGCAATGGCAGTTTTTGAAATGCGGAACGCCAGAAAGGCGTTCGGCGCGCTCGAAGTCTTAAAGGACGTGTCGCTCAAGGTGGAAAAAGGCGAGGTCGTGTCGATCATCGGCCCCTCGGGCGGCGGCAAGTCGACGATGCTGCGCTGCGCGACGCTGCTTGAAACGATGGACTCCGGCACGCTCGCGTATGGCGAAAACGTCGCCGCGCGCGAGGAAAACGGCAAAAGCGTCTACGCCGGAAAAGCCGCGCTCGCGCAGGTGCGGCGGCAGTTCGGGCTGGTGTTCCAGCAGTTTGACCTCTTCCCGCACTACACAGTGCTGAAAAACGTCTGCGACGCGCCGATCTCGGTGCAGAAGCGTGATAGAGCCGAGGTCGAGGCCGAGGCGATGGCGCTGCTCGACAAAATGGGACTAAAAGGCAAGGAAAACGCCTATCCCTATCAGCTCTCGGGCGGGCAGCAGCAGCGCGTGGCCATCGCCCGCGCGCTCGCGATGAAGCCGGAAATCCTCTTTTTCGACGAGCCGACCTCCGCGCTCGACCCGCTGCTCACGGGCGAGGTGCTGCGCGTGATCCGCTCTCTTGCCGACGAGCACATGACGATGGTCATCGTGACGCACGAGATGCCCTTTGCCCGCGCCGTGAGCGACCGCGTCGTGTTTTTAGACGGCGGCGTCATCGTGGAGCAGGGCAGCCCCGAGCAGGTCTTCGAAAATCCGCAGCAGGAGCGGACGAGAGAGTTCTTGAAATCGTACCGCGAGACGAGCAGCGCTCAGGCGTAGTAATTCACGAGCAGGTCGACGACCGCACCGTAGCTCTGCGTGCCGAGTTCATCGCCGTAGGATTTGATCATCTTATCATTGAGCGACTGGGTGACGGTGGCCGTGAGGCCCTTGTACTGCGCCCAGTAGGCGCTGTTGTAGCGCAGATCGAGCACGATCTCGTCGGGAAGCGAATCGCGAATCTGCTGCCAAGCGTCGGGGTCGACGCGGTACAGCGCGTTACCGAGGTGAATGTAGCCGAGCATCCAGCCCGCATAGTTGTAGTTTGCGTCGTCGCAGCGCGTGCAGGCGAGGACCGCGAGGAAGTTGCTCTGCTGCTCGGACGTGATGCCTCGCTGATGCGAGAGCTCGTGCGCGCAGGTTGAGGCCAGCAGCATCGCGGGCGAGTCCATGTTTACGTTTGACTCGCCCGTGAACGGAAAGTAGAAGCCCGTGAAGTTCATCGCGCTCATGATCTTCGAAAAGAAAATGCCCTTGGGCTTCTGGTCCGGCATGTCGAGGAATGGAAATTCGTCGTACAGGCAGTCATACACCGTGTCGGCGTAGTCTAAAATCTCCTGCCGGTCGGCGGTGAAGAGGCCGTTTTCGTTGCGCGCGATGTGCGTCGACGCCTCGGCGAGATGGTCCGCGAAATACTGCGTGACGCGGACCAGATCATCATACGCGACGGGCTCGGGCGAAAGGCCGCTTCTGTCGCAGAAGTCGTCCGCGTAATAGTTCGCGCCCCAGAGAAGCGAGAACGCGGCGCAGACCGTGAGAAACAAATCGAGCATGAAGAGCGCGCAGCGGTACGCGGCGCGCCCTTTTTGGCGCGACTTTATAAGATAGCGCACCATCAGCACGAGCAGCACGACCGCCGTGACCGCCGCGAGCACATACAGAAGCTCCGCGACCGAAAACGGCAGCGCCGCGCACGCGCGGCCTAAGAATTGCTCGAAGGGCAGCGTGACCGAATAGACCCAGAAATTGACGGCCGCGCGGTTTCCGTGGAAAAGATAGAAAAGCACAAGGACTGCGCCGCAGGCGAAAAGCCAGCGGTGCAGTCCTTTGTTGTCACGGTACAGGGTTTTCATGGGGAGATCAGTCCTTTTTTTCATCCGGAGAGGCGAGCGGCGCGGGGGCGAACATCGCGTCGTCCGTCACGCCCTTTTTCGTGAGGCTGCGGTTCGTGAACCAGTTCACAAGCGAGCTGATGCACGCGAAGATCGGAACGCCGAGGAACATGCCGAGCACGCCGCCGAAGCCGCCGCCGACCACGATGGCCACGATGACCCAGAAGCTCGAAATGCCGGTGGATTTGCCGAGGATCTTCGGCCCCAGAATATTGCCGTCAAACTGCTGCAATGCGATGATGAAGAGAATGAAATAAAGGCACTGCTTGGGGCTGACGAGCAGGATGAGAAACGCGCTCGGAATGGCGCCGAGGAACGGGCCGAAGATCGGAATGATGTTCGTCACGCCCACAAACACCGAAATAATTGGCGTATACGGGAACTTGAAGATCGAGCAGCAGATGAAGCAGAGGATGCCGATGATGAGCGAGTCGAGCAGCTTTCCGCGCACGAAGCCGCTGAAGATACGGTCAGCCTCGGCCACGGCGCGCAGCGTGCGGCGGTACGGCGTTTCGGGCAGAATGGCGTAGAGGATCTTCTTCGACTGCTTGGCAAAGCTCTCCTTGCGCGCGAGCAGATAGACCGAGATCATCATGCCGATGAGAATGTTCTTGAGGAAGATGACGACGCTCCAGATGCCGCCCGTCACGGCGACGATTGCGACCTGCGCCTGCGGGATGACCGTGTCGGTGACCCACTTGACGAGCTTATCGTAGTAGCCGTTGAGTGCGGAGAGCAGTTGGTCGGAGTAGATGTCGTCGGAGAAGATCGTCTGATTCTCCACAAGGCTGTTGACCCAGTTGTAGACGGTTTTATAATAGCTTTCAAAGTTGTCGGCCAGTGTCTTCGTGCTGTCGACCAGCTCGGGGATGAGGATGCTGAACATCAGGTAGATGAGGGCGATGACGCAGATCCACGTGACGAGGATGCTCAGCCCCCGGACGAGCGAGGACTTGACCTTCGGCAGCCCCTTTTGGATATACCGGTCGAAAAAGTCGACGATGGGGGCGAGAAGGTACGCGAACACAAGGCCGTAGATGACCGGCGAGAGCACGCTCATCAGCTTGTCGAAAAAGTCCAGCAGCACGCGGGACTGGAAAAACGTGTCGTAAAACATCAGCACCGCGCAGGCCGAGACGATCAGCGTTACGCCGAGGTGAAGATAGGTTTTGTTCTGCTTCATGGGCTCCCCCTTTTTTTGGGCAAAAGGCGTTAAATGACTGCTAAAAAGATACCAAAAACAGCTTACTATTTTTTGCTGGGAATTGCAACCGCTCATTTCGTGTGTTATGATAATCTTTACTCTCTGTTAATGAAGATGAACAGAACTTGACTTTTTTGGCAGAGGGGGATTTTGACCGACAGGGCGCAGGGTGCTTTGCTGGTCTGATGCTGTGAAGAGCAAACGAGGAGGAACCCATGGACGACAAAAAGCTGCTCTTTATCGTCAATCCCCGCGCGGGAAAGACCAAATCCCTCGCACCACTGTTTGACGCCGCCGCGATCTACTCCGAGGCGGGCTATCTCGTCTCCGTGCGCAAGACCACGCACCGCGGAGAAGCGACGGAGCTCGCCGAATCGCTCGGGCCGGAATTCGACGTCGTCGTCTGCCACGGCGGCGACGGCACGCTCAACGAAACGGTGAACGGCGTGATGCGCATTCCGCGAGAATACCGCCCGCTCGTGAGCTATCTGCCCGGCGGCAGCACGAACGACTTTGCCGCGAGCCTGAATATCTCGTCGAATCCCGCCGAGGCGGCGGCCTCCGCCATGCGCATGAAGCCGAGATCTCTCGATGTGGGCAAATTCGGCGAGCGGAACTTCGTCTATGTCGCGTCGTTCGGCGCGTTCACAAAAACGACCTACACCGTCCAGCAGGATATCAAGAATATGTTCGGGCACTTTGCCTACTTACTCGAGGGCGTCAAGAATCTCGACACGCTCTGCCCGTACCGCATGAAGATCACGGCGGACGGCGAGGTCTTCGACGGGGAATACCTCTTCGGTGCGATCAGCAATTCGACGTCGATCGCGGGGCTGATGAAGCTCTCGCCCGACGAGGTGTCGTTCGACGACGGCAAGTTCGAGCTGCTGCTCGTGCCCGTGCCGAGAACGCCCGCGGCGATGCAGGCGCTCATTTTAGCGCTCATCAACAAGGACTATTACGACTCCGAGGGGCTCATCTTCCGCCACGTCAAGCACGTGACGGCGGAGACCGCCGAGGACATTCCCTGGACGCTCGACGGCGAGTACGACCCCGGCGCGCCGGTCGTGGAGATCGGGATCGAAGATAATGGGGTCACGATGCTATTATGACTTCAAAAAAGAGAGGCTGGCCTATGGGCCAGCCTCTCATAAGGGCAACATTTAAAAGAATCGTTTAGAGCAAGGCAAAAGCACAAGCGGCGCACCAGATTTGGTGCGCCGCTTGTGCTTTTATTTAGGAGCAGCAACCGATATGTGTATTTCTGAAATTTTGCCCAATATCAGTGCTCATACCGGGTCCAGTCGGGTTTTTTGTTCATGCCGGTCCAGGTCTCATAGTTTCCAGTCTTGTGCTTGAACGCATGGGAGTTGGTGGCCTCCTGGACCGCCAGGTAGAACCAGTCGCCGGGGTTGCAGTCCGGCCAGGTGTTCATGCCTGCCGGCAGGTCGCTGTTTTCCTCGGGGATGCGGTTCAGCACCCGGTTGATCATGGTCATAGCCTGGGCACGGGTGATGTAGGCATCTGGGCGGAAGGTGCCGTCCTCGAAGCCCTTGATCCACCCAAGCTCGGTGGCGCACGCGATATACTGCTCCGCCCAATGCCCATCAATGTCGGAGAAAGCTTGCGTATCGCTGCTCTCGCCGGTGTGGAACCGGGCGCAAATGGCGGCAAACTGAGCCCGCGTGATGGGGGCCTCGGGATCAAAGGTAGTACCGCTATGACCCTGCACGATGCCCAGACCCGTCATGGTGGAGATGGCGGTATTTGCCCAATAGTCATCCGGAACATCGGAATAGGTATTGCTGGTCAGAAGATTGCCGTCACGCACCTCATCTTTCAAAAGCCGGAAGAAAACGGTGGCGGTCTCCGCACGGGAGATCAGTCCATTTGGGTAAACATTGCCATCATTGTGACCGACGATATATTCGTAGGTATGATTGAGAATTTCGGACGGCTCCTGATGCAGTAGCCAGCCCCGGTATTTGTCCTGTTCGGCTTTCATTTTCTCATAAAGGCGAGCATTGTAATCTGTTACGCTCATAGCGAACACCTCCTTCAAAATAGAAATAGCCGCCTGATTTCTTTTGAAAACCAAGCGGCTATGTATGTGGTTTATTCTGCTGTTAAAACAAGGCACAGGGTGCAGATCGGCGGGATCAGTTCATATCGTTATTATCTTTAATGCCTTCGTTCATTTTCTTAATCTTCCTTTTCCACACAGAATACTGAGTTACCCAAGCAGCGAGGAAGATCGCTACGAATATGCCTACATAAGACAGAATTCCAGCGGTCGAATGGGGAATCCAGTTGGCAAAATAAGAGATAGGGAACATAATCACGCAAGCAATTGCGAAGTAAATCCCGCTTTGCTTTGCAAGACTCCACGAATCGATCTCCCAAATAACCGAAGCCATTGCAAAGCCTGTGCCCATTATTCCGCTCAGACCGGTTTGAATGAGAACCGCATTTAGTTCGCTCCCTATTTTATTCACAAGCTCCGGAGTGACCGGATAGAAGAAGCCATCCCCAATGCAGATTGAGATAATCACCGTAATGACATATCCGATTGCAATGCCAACAGGGAAACCAATTACACCTCGTCCAATCAGTTTTTTCTTCATTTCTGCCACCTCACATTCCTAACAGTTGTTTGATTTTGGCGACGGATCGCCGTGAAACATAAGTAACCGTACCGTTTGAAAGCGTGATGCAAATTGTCCCGACAAAGCTCAAATCAAAGCTCTTGACCTTTCTCAGATTGATAATATCCGAGTTTGATATTCGGACAAAAGTCTTGCTGTCAAGCCGTTGTTCCGCCTCGTATAGCCTCAGGCGGAGCGCATACTCGCCGTGATTTGTCTCGGCAAACACCTTACCTGATTCGGCAAAAACACGGTAGATTTCAGACGGTTCCAGAACCTCGACCACATCCTCCCCGAATCCGGCAATGACCTGCGGTTGCTCGTCTGACAGTCTTTTTATGATTGCATTGACTTCATCGGTCATTTTGTCCGTCATCACGATGATTTTTGGCTCTTTGCATTTTTCGTCTATCTTGATTTCAATTTGCATCGGTTCACCTCCTCGCTACGGTTACAGTATAGGAAAATCAAGAACCGATTTCTACCGATTCTCGATAGGTGGTTGTTTTAAGAACATAGGCGGTATTTTTTACGGGAATCTCATACCGGTCTGTATGGGAGGCTGATATGTATCTGCGGTATGGGGATGCTCCCATACCGCAGACGGATCATCCTTCCGGCTCATTTTTGCGCTTTGCGCTTCTCTGAACCGGAATGGAGAGCAGCTCTCTTGTACGCTCTCCAAGCTGCTTTTCAATGGCTGTCAGCCGCTGCTCCGGCAAATTGAGGGACGGATGACGGGTGAGTTTGAAGTCCACCATTCGCCGCAGCTGCGCTTTCTGCTTTGCACCCATTCCCTCTTTACATACATCCTCATAGGAAATGCGGTAGGGATTGGAACGGGTCTTTGCATATAAGGGTCATCCTTCGTGCCGCTGCGTGTCGCAGCGGCAGCAAAGGCCACGTTCGGGAGCAATTCCACCGCCATGGCGAGGCAGAACAGAAAAAAGAACAGACTTAGCCTGTCTAATTGTTATGAAAGAATTTATCACTTTTCAAGTCTGCTTTTGGGCGAAATAGCCTGGATTTGCGGGCTTTTCACTTCTTGTCGGCACATCCTTTAAAAGCGGACACGCAGGATCATTCAAAACCTAAAAACTGGATGCTTTAGGTGCCTGCAAATGGATACGCACGGATTATTTAATGTACTAAAGAACGGTACTCAGTGCAATGGATATTACATAATATTTTCGCGGAACGGGTGATTGACGGACGCGGTGCTTGACAAGGCGGCGAGGGTTGATATATCCTTTACTGATAATAAAAACAGGGGCGGTGCGCGGTACAGGGCTGCGCTTGGGCTCCTGATGGGTGTAGAAAGGACACGGCAGATGATGAAGATCGGCTTTATCGGCACAGGAAATATGGGCGGCGCGCTGGCGAGCGCGGCGGCCAGAAGCGGCGAGGTGGAGGTGCTGCTCGCCAACCGCACGAAGGCAAAGGCGGAGACGCTCGCAGAGCGCATCGGAGCCGTTGTGAGCAGCAACGAGATCATCGCGCGCGAGGCGGACCACATCTTCCTCGGCGTGAAGCCGCAGATGATCGTGGACGTGCTCAAGGGCATCGCCCCGGCGCTCAAGGAGCGCAAGAGCGCGCCGGTGCTCATCAGTATGGTCACGGGACTGGACATCGCGCGCATTCAGGAGCTTGCGGGCGGGGACTATCCCGTCATCCGCATCATGCCGAACATGCCCGCCGCCGTGGGCGAGGGTGTGATCTTCTATGCGTGCAGCGGCAACTGCGGCAAGGCGCAGCAGGAGGCGTTTTTGCGCTACATGGCGCCCGCGGGCAAGCTCTTCCCGCTGGCGGAGGAGCTGCATGCCGCGGGCTCGGCGGTCGCGGGCTGCGGCCCGGCCTTTGCCGCGATCTTCTTAGAGTCGATGGCCGACGGCGGCGTCGCGTGCGGCCTGCCGCGCGCGTCGGCGATCCAGTATGCCGCGCAGATGATGCTCGGCACGGCGAAAATGGTGCTCGAGACGAACCAGCACCCCGGCGTGCTCAAGGACAGCGTTTGCTCGCCCGCGGGCTCGACGATCCAGGGCGTGCGCACGCTCGAAGAGCGCGGCATGCGCGCGGCGGTGTTAGACGCCGTGACCGTGGCCTACGAGAAAAACGTCGAGCTCAAAAAGGCGAGCGACTGAGGCTGCGGCGGAAAGGTATCTTTCCTGCGCGGCAGGCATAGTTTGCTGTGCGGGTATTTCCAGTTTTTTGCAAAAAGTGAGGAATAGATCCTATGACAGCGATCTCTCAGCAGCTCGCAGATATCACGGTGCTCTCGATCGTGGTGCGCATCCTGCTCTCCACGTTCTGCGCAGGCACGCTCGGCTTTGAGCGCGAGCGGCACAATCAGGCGGCGGGCTTTCGGACGTATATCATCGTGAGCGATGCTTCGGCGCTCGTGATGATGACGAATATCTTTGTTGCCGGCCTCGGCGAGACGGACCTTGTGCGCATGTCGGCCTCGGTCATCACGGGGCTGGGCTTTCTCGGCGCGGGCACGATCTTAGTGACGCGCAATCAGGAGGTGCGCGGCCTGACGACCGCGGCGGGCCTGTGGGCGGTCGCCATCATCGGCACGGCGTTCGGCGCGGGTTTTTACGCGGGCGGCATCATCTGCTATGCGTTCATCTTCCTTGCGATGCAAGTGCTGCGGCGCGTGGACCTTCGCATCCGCAAGACGCAGCGCGTCTCCACTGTGTATTTCGAGATGGAGAAAAAGAGCACGGTCGGCCAGATCATCCGCCAGGTAAAGGGCCACGGACACTACATTTGGGACCTGAACCTCTTCAGCGAGACGCAGGAGAAGAGCGGCGGCCCCGTGTGCGGCACGTTCACCCTCTGGGTGAACGGCAAAACGACGCTTGACGAGGAGATCCAGGCGCTTGAAGCGCTCGACGGCGTCAGCTATATGACGCTGATGTGAAAACGGAAAAGCAAAAAACGGCGCGGGAGACCGCGCCGTTTTTCTTTGCCGTGGAAAAGTCGGGGAACGTCTCACGCCGCCCTGCGGCTGCGCGCAAGGCTGACAAAATAGCATCCCACGACGGCCAGGTAGACGAGCACCGAGCCGAGACCGCGCCCCTCCCGCAGATAAGAGCCCCAGAGCATGGGAGCGCAGTATTGCCCCGCCCCCGCGTTGATGATGCTGTCACCCATCTTGGCCAAGAAAATGAGTGCGGATAAAATCGTGTAGGCGATCGTAAACGGCGCGAGATAGGACTTTTTACAGTACAGCGTCAGCCAGAGCAGAACGAGCGCGATCACAAAGCAAGAGTAGCACTGGAGAACCAGCAGACGGCTGATCCGAAAGTCATCATCTAAAAGTATAATGCTGTAAGCGGTGCCGTCCCCGACATTCTTCATCCAGAAGCCGGACGTCATATTCTGATGCACCCATGTGATCAGGGGCGAGTCGCCATACCAAGAGACGAGGGGAAACTGCGAGCGGAGCGCGAGGGTGAAGAAAAGTGGGACGAGAATCGCGAGGAAGAGCGCGGCGAACAAAAGTCTTTTGCGCGACTGTGTGGATATCTGCATGGTGTTATCCTCCCTGTATGAATTTTCCACTCGGCGCTTCGCCGCCCCGGCAGAGAGCGGCGGTGAAGCATCGGCTTTTATCTCATTAGACGTAAAAAAGCGCGCATTTTCTCGCCTTTTGGAGAAAAAACTGAAAGTTCGGCACTTCGACTAAATCCGCACTGGCTGTTCTGTGCAAAGCGGACAACGATTTTTTGCAGAAGATGGGATTTTGCACACGGGCGGCGAAAGCGCGGCGTTTGCGCCGCCTTTATACACCTTGTTAAGAAAAAGCCGCGCAGCGGGGCGGAATCCCGCCCGTTCGTCGATTGACAGGGGAAAGTGCGCGCCGTACAATGAAAATTAACACACAAAGAGAGGAAAAATCATGAAATATGTCAAGGAGTTCGGCATCATCCTCATCGTCTCGCTTGTTGGGGAGCTGCTGAATTATTTTCTGCCTCTGCCCGTTCCGGCGAGCATCTACGGCCTTGTGCTGATGTTTCTCTGCCTGATGCTCGGCGTCATCAAGCTCAGTGATGTGCACGACACGGCCTGCTTTCTCATTGAGATCATGCCCATCATGTTCATTCCGCCCGCCGTGGGGCTGATGGCTTCGTGGGACGTCATTCAGGCGAATCTTGTCGCTTATCTCATCATTGCCGCGGTGACAACGATCGTCGTTATGGCCGTGTCCGGCCTTGTGACGCAGGAGGTACTCAAAAAGGGCAAGAAGGGGGCGGAGAAGAAATGACATTTTTTGAACAGTCCGTCTTTTTCGGCGTCTCTGTCAGTCTTGCTGCCTACGGCATCGGCGTGCTGCTGCAAAAAAAGTTCAAGTTCGCACTCTTCAACCCGCTGCTCATCTCGGTGGTGCTGACCATTGCGGTGCTTTTGACGGCGCACATCAGCTACGACACGTTCTACGAGGGCGCGAAGTATTTGAGCTACCTGCTCACGCCCGCGACCGTGTGCCTCGCCGTGCCGCTTTATGAAAAGCTATCGCTTCTGAAGAGCAACTGGAAGGCCATCTTCGCCGGTATTCTCTCCGGCGTCATCACGACGCTTTGCAGCGTGTTTGTGATGAGCAAGCTCTTTCATCTTACACACGAGGAATACGTGACGCTTCTGCCTAAGTCCATCACGACGGCCATCGGCATGGGCGTTTCCGAAGAGCTCGGCGGCTACGTGACGCTGACGGTCGCCATGATCATCATCACCGGCATTTTCGGCAACGTGAGCGCAGTTTCGGTGTGCAGGCTTTTCCGCATCACCGACCCCATCGCCAAGGGCGTGAGCATTGGCTCGGCCGCGCACGCGCTGGGCACGGCCAAGGCGCTCGAGATCGGCGAGGTCGAGGGCGCGATGAGCAGCCTGTCCATCGTCGTGGCGGGCCTTCTTACGGTCGTCGGCGCGTCGATTTTTGCCAACCTTATGTAAAAAAAGGGGCATTCGAAAGAATGCTCCTTTTTTGTGCGGTTCCCCCGCGGTGTGCGCAAAATTTGCATTTCTCAAAATGGGAATTCGACATAACGGGCAAAACATTATATAATGTAGGCAGAAAAAACAGAAAAGCAGCCGGTGCGAGCATTCGTGCCGCGACTGCAAAGGATACGCATTAGGAGGCATTGCAATGAACAGAGCAGAACAGGCGGAAAAGACCACAAAGGCGCTGTACGGCGGAGCGTCCGCACTCGGCGTCACCGACCCCGAGTTTGCCGCCATCAAGGAGCGGCTCATCTACGGCGAGGTTTACGCGGAGGAAAAGCTCAGCGCCAGACTGCGCGAGCTGGTCATTTTGGTCGTGGCGACGACGAATCAGACGATGAACGAGGTCAAGCGCCACACCGCCGCGGCGCTCGCGTGCGGCGTGAAGCCTGAGGAGATCAAGGAGGCCGTCTACCACTGCGCGCCGTACATCGGCCTCGGCAAGGCGGAAAACGCCGTGAACGCGGTGAACGCCGTGTTCGCCGAAAAGGGCATCGTCCTGCCGCTCGCGAGCGGTCAGACCGTGACGGAGGAGAGCCGCCTTTTAGATGGCATTGCGGCGCAGAAGTCGATCTTCGGCGACCAGATCGACGCGATGCGCGCCGCCGCGCCGGAGAACCAGAAGAACATTCAGGACTATCTCTCCGCCTACTGCTTCGGCGATTTTTATACGAGAAAGTTTTTGCCCATCCACGAGCGCGAGCTGCTGACGTTCGCGATCCTCGCTTCTCAGGGCGGCTGCGAAGGGCAGGTCAAGGCCCATGTCGGCGGGAACGCCGCCGTCGGCAACGGGAAGGAGGTCCTGCTCGCGGCGCTCACGGTGTGCCTGCCGTATATCGGCTTCCCGCGCACGCTCAACGCGCTTTCCTGCATCAACGAGGTCCTTCCGGAAGCGAAACAGTGAGAAATTTCAATAGATAGGAGTGCAGTAGAATGAAAGCCTTAGTTGCCTATTTTTCCGCCAGCGGCCAGACCGCGAAGCTTGCCAAGACCCTTGCCGATGTGACCGGCGGCGACCTCTTCGAGATCGCGCCCGAGACGGCCTACACCGCTGCCGATTTGGACTGGATGGATAAAAAGAGCCGCAGCACCATCGAGATGAAGGACCCCAAGAGCCGCCCCGCCATCGCGGGCAAGGTCGCGGATATGGCGCAGTACGACACGGTGTTCGTGGGCTTTCCCATCTGGTGGTATCAGGCCCCGCGCATCATCGAGACGTTCCTCGAAAGCTACGACTTTTCGGGCAAGACAGTTATCCCCTTTGCCACCTCCGGCGGCAGCGGCATGGGCGGCGAGGACGTTTTGAGATCCGCTTGCTCGAAGGGGACAAAGTGGCTCCCCGGCAAGCGCCTGAGCAGCCGCGAGAGCATGGCAAGCGTGCAGAAATGGGTCGAGAGCCTGGGACTGTAAACAAAAAAAGCGGCCCAAGTGAACCTTTAAGCCGTCTGCGGAAAAACAAAAAAGCGCGCCAAGTGGCGCGTCACAAGCGTTTTCGCTGTGCGAAAACCTTGGTGCACAAGCAATTCATTTGTTTGTGCGCTGTTAAATGTCCTACGGATACCAAAAAGAAGAGCACCGCTTTGCGGTGCTCTTCTTTTTGGTGGACCTGAAGGGATTCGAACCCACGACCTTACGGATGCGAACCGTACGCTCTCCCAACTGAGCTACAGGCCCAAATAGCAATGCCGGTCTCCCAGCGCGGATTATCATAACACACTTTTTTGAATTTGTGAAGCCCCTTTTTCATTTTTCTGTTGATATTTTTTCTGAAATATAGTAGAATACCATTTGTTCAACAACTCCTCCGCATACAGCTGCGGAACCGGTCTTGCGCAATGGGTACCTGCGAACCATGTCAGGCGGGGAACCGAGCAGCATTAAGCGGGACCATCCATGTGCCGCAAGGACGCCGGTTCCGCAGCTGTATACGGGGGAGTATTTCTATTGTAAGGGAGGGCTGCGGATGTATCAGGCGCTTTACCGCAAGTGGCGTCCCAAAACATTTGCCGACGTGGTTGGTCAGGAGCACATCACCGAGACCTTGCAGCGCCAGGTGGCGGAGGGGCGGCTGTCGCACGCCTATCTTTTCACCGGCACGCGCGGCACGGGCAAGACGACCTGCGCCAAAATACTTGCGCGCGCGGTCAACTGCGAGCATCCGGAAAACGGCAACCCCTGCAACCGCTGCCCGAGCTGCCTTGGCATCGAGAGCGGGCGGCTGCTCGACGTGGTCGAGCTGGACGCGGCGTCGAACAACGGCGTGGACAGCGTGCGCGCGCTGCGTGACGAGGCCATCTATTCGCCCGCGCAGGTAAAAAAACGCGTGTATATCGTCGACGAAGTCCACATGCTTTCGACGCCCGCGTTCAACGCACTGCTCAAAATTTTGGAGGAGCCGCCCGAGCATCTGATGTTCATTCTGGCGACAACGGAGCTGCACAAGGTGCCCGCGACGATTTTGTCGCGCTGCCAGCGCTTTTCATTCCGCCGCATCCAGCCGAAGGACATCGTGGGCAGGCTCAACTACATCGCGGGGCAGGAGAATATCGACTTAAAGGAGGACGGCGCGGCGCTGCTGGCCCGACTGTCGGACGGCGCGCTGCGAGACGCGCTGAGTCTTCTTGACCAGTGCGCGGCCGCGGGCGGCGCGATCGACGCGAACGCCGTGCTCGACGCGGTGGGTTTGGCCGGAAACGTGCAGACCGCACAGCTCATGTCGCTGATCCTGACGCGCGATGCGCGCGGGGCACTCGAGCTTCTCGGCAAGCTCTACGACGGCGGTAAGGACGTGGGCGCGGTGCTCGGCGAGCTCTCGACCCTCTCGCGCGAGCTGCTCATCAGCGCGACGGCGGGGGAGGGCGGCGAGAGCTTACTCAGCGGCGCTTATGACGCCGCAACGCTCCGAAACCTGCGCGCGCAGGGGACGAGCGCACGCTTCATCCAGCTCTGTACGATCTTGCAGGAGACGGCGGCGCAGCTCCAGTTCAGCGTGAACCGCCGCACGGACGCAGAGCTCTGCATTCTGAAGCTCTGCGACGAAACACTCTCCGGCGACCTGGCGGCGCTCGGCGCGCGCATCGCGCGGCTCGAAGAGCAGATCGCCGCGGGCGTGCAGTTCGCAGCGAAGCATCCCGCATCCGCACCGGCGAGCGCACCCACTCCCGCGGCGGTACAGACGGTCACACCTACACCGGAAAAGGCCGCGGAAGCGCCCACAGAGAGCGCAAAGCCCGCCGAGGAAGTACCGCTTCCGTGGGACGAGCCGCCGCTGCCCGACGACTATGACGCACCGCCGCCCTACGGCGAGCCGATCGCACCCGCACCGAAGGCCGCAGCGCCGAAGATAGCAGCAGCACCCGCGCCTGCGCAGGAAGCGCCGACGAGTGGAGACAGCGGGGATGATGAGATATTCTACCAGCTCATGGAGAGCTATAAAAACCGTCTGACGCCCGACAAGCGCGCGTTCATCGGCATGGCGCAGGGCGATGTGAAGGATGACCTTTTGACCGTCTACTGCTCGACCGAGGTGCAGAAGTCCATGCTCGACCAGAAGGCCGTGACAGACGTTTTGAGCGAGGTCACGTCCCGCGCAGTTGGACGGGAGATCCGCGTCCGCTTCCTCGTGGGCGAGCGCCCGGGCGCGAAAAAGCGAGACAAGATGCAGGACCTCCTGCGCATGGGCAGTAAATTCGACAATTTTACAGTAAAATAAAAGGAGACAACAACGATGGCAAAGGGTTACAGCGCACGCCGCGGCTTTTCCAATGGCAGCGGCCAGATGCTCAAGCAGCAGCAGATGCAGCAGCAGATCATGAAGATGCAGGAGGACATGCAGAAGGCGCAGCAGGAGGTCGAGGAGAAGACCTTCTCGGCGAGCGTCGGCGGCGGCGTCGTCAGCGCCGAGGTCAACGGCAAGAAGGAAGTCACGAACATCACCATCAAGCCCGAGGCGGTCGACCCCGAGGACGTGGAAATGCTCCAAGACCTCATCATCTCCGCCGTGAACGAAGCGCTCCGCCAGGCCGAAGAGGCGATGGACGGGAAGATGAACGCGCTGACGAGCGGACTCGGCCTCAGCGGGTTTGGGTTCTGATTTTTCCTTTTCAAGCAAAAACAAAGCCCGCGTCGCGGGAGGGAGTTTTCCGCACTGTGCGGAAACGGGCAATAAAGGGGGTATTCTCTTTCCGAAGAGAATACCCCCTTTAAATCCCCCAGAGAAAGGCGAGGGGAGTTCCCCTCGACCCCCGACATTGGCAGTTTGTAGATTGAAGAGTTGCACGCGCTGCGCAATCAGGTGCGGTGTACATGGCTTCGCCATGAATCACTGCGATTCGAAACATTCAGCAACCGCGCCTTACTATCGTGAGGCGCGAGTGACGATTGCTTGGCGGCAGACTG
>OHUV01000622.1_pt1 | contig 23011 bp, 15 predicted proteins | sample 1579281 | NCBI WGS metagenome assembly OHUV01 (sample SAMEA3882515, study PRJEB24775) | human gut metagenome | biome: human-associated habitat; feature: intestine environment; material: feces | place: Netherlands | collected 2009/2010
TTCTAATTGTTTAACTAAAACCAAAATCTTTGGACCCAGACGCTTATTTATGCCAGTTGGCAGATGTTTTTAACGGTATATCCGTACAGACTCCTTCTATTTCGGCCGTTGTAGCCATTGTGTTGGCAGGTTTGCTTTTGCTTGTTTCCGGTTTTGCATCAGCTTCCGAAATAGCCTTTTTCTCTCTTTCTCCGTCAGACCTGAATGCAATAGCGGAGAGAAAGCATCCTTCGGATGAGAAAATCAGTAATCTGCTGGACAACAGCGAACGTTTGTTGGCAACGATTCTGATTACGAACAACTTCGTGAATGTAACCATAATCATGCTCTGCAACTTCTTCTTTATGAATGTGTTCCAATTTCATTCTCCCATTGCAGAGTTCCTCATTCTGACAGTAGTCCTTACATTTTTGCTGTTGCTTTTCGGTGAAATCATGCCTAAGATATATTCGGCTCAGAAGACGCTGGCTTTCTGCCGTTTTGCCGCTCCCGGCATCACGTTTTGCCGTTCCGTATTCTATCCGATGGCATCTATGCTGGTACGTTCCACCTCTTTCTTGAACAAGCATATGGTCCGCAAGAACCATAACATATCGGTCGATGAACTCTCGCATGCGTTGGAGCTGACCGACAAGGCAGAGCTTTCGGAGGAGAATAATATTCTGGAAGGTATCATCCGCTTTGGCGGGGAAACGGCCAAGGAGGTCATGACCTCTCGCCTTGATGTGGTGGACCTGGATATCCGTACCCCTTTCAAAGATGTGGTGAAGTGCATCGTAGAGAATGTCTACTCCCGTATTCCCATCTATGCGGATAGCCGTGACAATATCAAGGGGGTGCTTTATATCAAGGATTTGCTTCCCCATCTGAACAAAGGGGATAATTTCCGTTGGCAGTCGCTTATCCGGCCCGCCTATTTTGTGCCCGAAACCAAGATGATTGATGATTTGCTGCGCGATTTCCAGGCAAACAAGATTCATATAGCCATTGTGGTCGATGAGTTCGGTGGTACGTCGGGCATTGTCACCATGGAGGACATTATTGAGGAGATTGTGGGCGAAATTCATGACGAATACGATGATGAAGAACGTACATATGCCGTACTGAATGACCACACTTGGGTATTTGAAGCCAAGACCCAGCTGACTGATTTCTATAAAATAACGAAGATAGACGAGGAAACGTTCGATGAGGTGGCAGGGGATGCCGATACGCTTGCCGGACTTCTGCTGGAACTGAAGGGGGAATTTCCTGCTCTCCATGAAAAGGTGACCTACGGCCGTTATGAGTTTGAGGTGTTGGAGATGGACAACCGCCGTATCCTGAAAGTGAAGTTCACAGTAAATGCCCCGGCAGAACCCAACTCTTCTTCCCTTTAATTTTTAATTATTAATTTTTAAATTGTTCCGTGCCCCTCTTCTTGCAACATACCGCTCTTCCCAGTCGATGGGGAATTTGGAAAACGGAGGAATCTCCGGAGGAATTGCTGGCCATGCTTCCTCATCAGGAAGTATACCGGGAAGGTATGCGGTGCTTCACCGCGGCACACCGCCGTTTGGAGTGGCTGGCTGTCCGCGTATTGCTTTATACTCTGTCGGGAGAAGAGAAAGAGATTGCCTATCATCCCAGTGGGAAACCTTATCTGGCGGATGACTCCGCCTCTCTCAGTATTTCGCATACGAAAGGTTATGTGGCTGTTGTCTTGGGATTGCCGGGTCGGGAAGTGGGTGTTGACATCGAGCAGTATGGTGAGCGGGTAAGGAAGGTGGCACATAAATTCATGCGCGAAGATGAACAGCCATCCGTGTTTCGCGGAACCGACACTTGGTCACTGTTGCTGCACTGGTCGGCTAAGGAGACCATGTTCAAATGCCTGAATGCTTCCGAGGTTGATTTTCGCGGGCACATGCGCATTCTGCCTTTTGCTGTAAATGAAAGCGGCGTATTCTCCGCCGAAGAATATCGTACGGTGGAGAAACGCCGGTTCACTATTCATTATTATTTGTTTCCGGATTTTGTCTTGACATTGAGTCTGTAAATCTCTTACAGCCTTTCCAGTTGTACCGTGAAGTGTCTCATCAACGGAGCTTCCCAGGTGATGCGCACTCCGCGGGTAATACTTTCCCGTTTGTCATATACATTTTTCAAAGCGGCTGCCACCACATCCATGTGGTTGTTGGTATACACGCGGCGGGGGATGGCAAGCCGAAGCAAGTCCAGGCCGTTGAAGCGGTTTTCGCGGGTCACCGGGTCGCGGTCTGCCAGCAGATACCCGATTTCGCAGCCGCGTATGCCTGCTTCCAGATAGAGCTCAGCGGTCAGTGTTTGTGCCGGGAATTCTTCTTTGGGCACATGTGTCAGCACTTTGGGGGCATCCACAAATATGGCATGGCCGCCTGCGGGACGTTGGTAGGGTATCCCGTACTCATCCAGTTTCATGGCTAGATAGCCCACCTGGTGAATGCGGGTTTCCAGATTGTCAAATTCAGTATTTTCATCCAGGCCGATGGCAAGGGCGTTCATGTCACGACCGTTCATGCCTCCGTAAGTAAGGTAGCCTTCGAACTGCACGCAGAAGCCTTTGGCACCTTCATACCAGTCTTTCCGGCGGGTGGCTATGAATCCGCCCATGTTGACAATACCGTCTTTTTTGGCACTCATCGTCATACCGTCGGCAAGGTCAAACATCTCGCGGGTAATTTCCTTTATGCTCTTGTTGCGGTAACCTTCTTCTCTCATTTTGATGAAGTAGGCATTTTCCGCAAAGCGTGCCGAGTCAAAGAGGACGGGCTTGCCGTACTTGTCGGCAAGGGCGCGTACTTCGCGCAGGTTCTGCATGGAAACCGGCTGGCCGCCTGCGGTGTTGTTGGTGATGGTGACGATGATGAACGGTATCCGTTCGCCATGTTCCTGCAATGCCTTTTCCAGTTTCTTCGGGTCCACATTGCCTTTGAAGGGGATTTCCAGCTGTGTCTGTTTGGCTTCGTCTATGGTGCAGTCCAGAGCCAATGCCCGGCGTCCCTCGATATGTCCTTTGGTGGTGTCGAAATGGGAGTTTCCCGGCACAATGTCGCCCTCGTGCACCAGATAGGAGAAGAGTACATTTTCGGCAGCGCGTCCCTGGTGGGTGGGGATAATGTATTCAAATCCGGTGAGGCGGGTGATGACTTCCTTCAGTTTGAAGAATGAGGTGGCTCCGGCATAGCTTTCGTCACCCAGCATCATGCCTGCCCATTGGCGGTCGCTCATGGCTCCGGTGCCCGAGTCGGTGATGAGGTCGATATAAACTTGTTCCGATTTGAGTTGGAATACGTTGTAGTGGGCCTCTTTCAGCCATTGTTCGCGTTCCTGGCGGGTACTTTTGCGGATAGGTTCCACCATTTTGATTTTCCATGCTTCGGCAAATGGTAATTCCATAGACTCTGTATCTTTAATAATTTGACAATAGGTTAACGGATAAACCGATTATTGCGGTTTAATGTGCCGAATTTAGACAAAATCTATGTAATAACCAATTTAAATATGACTTTTTGTAATGTAAATGTCCGGACGAAATCACTTCGGCCGGACATCATCAAATAAACTTGGCAGAGTTTATTACCTTCTTTACTTTCTCTGAATTAGGTTTGATGAATGAAATGATGGACGGTTTGTCCGGCTCATTAGACTCAACGCTTTTTCCTCGAAAGCAATGATAAAGTATGCATGGCAGGTCTTCTGACTTGTTTCTGTTGCAGGCGCCTTCCCGGAAGAATATTCCAGTGGCATAGAGTAATTGTCTGCAACGTTGCACGAAACTTACAGCAGCGGGACTGTCCAGGATTTACACCTGATTCCCTTTTAATCGCTTTCCCAGAAGAGGGGGAGCGAACCAATGCATGACAAAGATACGGATTCTTTTTGAGAAAACAATTCTATGGGTGATAAATTTTCTTCCCTGCTCTCTTTCTTTTTGCCGACAAATTGGCAAGGTTTTGCCACCCTCTTGGCAAGACTTTGTCACCGCGTTGGCAAAACTTTGCCATAGGCATGGCAAAAGTTTGCCAAAAGCATGGCAATAGGTTGGCAAAATTACTCTCTGATTGATAGTGACTTAAGGCGATTTAAGCAATCCGTCATGTCGGTAAGGTGAAAAGATACCAATACAAGCCACACTTGCCACAAGAACCTTCTCCGGAGGTATGCAAAGCATTTTGTTTGGTGTGGTAAAACGGGCTGTTATCTCTCTTTTGCCAGTGTGAATACAAACTCCAGTCCTCCGCCTTGGTTGTTTTTGGCAGAGATGGTGCCTCCGTGAATAAGGACTGCATTCTTCACTATGGCGAGCCCCAAGCCGGTGCCGCCCAACTTGCGCGAGCGTCCTTTGTCTACACGGTAGAAGCGTTCGAACAAACGGTTCAGATGTTCGGGAGAAACGCCGATGCCGGTATCGGCAAAACTGAAATAGTAGTAATTCTCGTCTTCGCGGAAACAACTGATGTTGATGTGTATGTTGGTGCCGGCATAAGCGATGGCGTTGTCCATGAGATTGCGGAAGATGGAGTAGAGTAGAGAGTAGTTGCCCCGCAACTGTATCTTCGGTTTTAGGGAATTGACAACGGTGATTTGCTTCTGTTCCAGTTCCAGGGACACTTCGTTGACGATGTTTGAAACCAGCATGCTGATGTCCACCTTTTCCATATCAATCATGTTGGCGGCTTCGTCCATGCGGGTCAGTACGGATATGTCGCGCAGCAGGCGGCTCAGGCGGTTGCTTTGCGCGTAGCAGCGTTCCAGGAAGACCTGCATCTTTTCGGGTGCAATGTTTTCGTTGTTCACGATGGTTTCCAGATAACCTTGTATGCTGCTTACGGGGGTTTTCAGCTCGTGGGCGATGTTCTGGGTCAACTGCCGTTTCAGCCGTACTTGCTCTTCTTCCTGGGTGATGTCGTTGATGGAAATTTCAAAGCTGAGGTCTTGGAAGATGATGCACTCCACGATGAAGGTGCGTCCGTTCTTGTTGATGTGTACGGACATCCTTCGTTCTTCGTTGTAGGAGGGGCGCTTCTGCGCCTTGTTGATGAAATCCGTTATCTTCTGGAATTCGCAGATGGAGAATATCTCTTCGGTAGCCTGCAGGTTGGAGTCTGAAATCAGATTGCCGTATTGGGTGAACAGATTGTTTACCAATATCTCCTTTTTGTCTCTGTTGAATACGCCCAGTCCTTCGCGGGAGGTTTGCAAATGGGTGATAAGCTTTTCGCGCTCAATGTAAAGCGCCTCTTTGGTTTCGCGCAGGCGCTTGTATATCTGTATGATATGCTGCGAAATCTCTCCAAGCTCATTGTGCGGAAAGGCGGCTTGTATGTCCATGTCTATAGGTTCGTTCTTGTCGGCTCTTTTGGCAAACTCGCGCAGGTGGTTGATGGCGCTGCCCAGTTTGGAGGTGAATTTGTAGAAGACGGATATCAGCAGCAGTGATACAATGACCGTGAACCAGATGTAGTGTGGGTCGGCAGCCAGATTGTTCATCAGGTTGACGTTGTAGGGGAGGGCTGAGCGGATGATGCAGCCTTCGTAGGCGGTGGCAGAATAGAAATAGGTCTTGCCGGTGGTTTCGGAGATGCGCCGTAGGTCGTAGCCCTTGCCGTCTTTCAGCGCTTTCTGCACTTCGGGGCGTTTGATGTGGTTGTCCAGTTCATGGCTGTCGTTCTGGGAGCTGTCGAACAATACGTTGCCATGAAGGTCTACCACAGTGACGCGCAATTCCTTGTTCACATGCTTGGAGATGTAGCTGTCCAGCATGGAAGTCCATAGGCTGTCGGGGAGATAACGAAGTTCCTGGTGTAGTCTGTCATTATAGTCTTGCAACTGCGTGTCCAGTAGCTCCACTTTATATTCCTTTTCCCGCTGATACTGGTAGGCGATGAAGCATGCGGCGAATATGAGGAACAGTGAAATGACCGAAAGGAAAAGCTTCCGGCTGAAGGACAGAAAGTGTCTGTCGTTATTCGGCTTCGAAACAATATCCATATCCCAAGCGTGTTACGATGCATTTGCCATAAACTCCGATTTTCTTGCGTAGGCGTGTGATGTTTACGTCGATGGTACGGTCCAGCACATATACTTCATCACTCCAGATGCGGTTCAGTATATCCTCGCGCGAGAATACGCGTCCTTTATTCTGCAAAAGCAGCAATAAGATTTCAAACTCTTTTTTGGTGAGCGGTGCCTCTTCACCGTCAATGCAGACTTTCTTCTTGATGACGTTCAGCACCAGTGTCTTGTAGACAATCTGTTCCGGTGCATGCTCTGTCTCTCCTTGTTGGGTGCGTCTCAGTACGGCTTTGACACGTGCCGCTACTTCGCGCAGCGAGAAGGGTTTGGATATATAGTCGTCCGCTCCCAGGTTGAAGCCAGTCACGGTGTCATTTTCCGTATCTTTGGCGGTAATGAAGATGATGGGTATCTGGGCCGTCTTCTTGTCCTTCTTCAGCATACTTGCCATTTTGAAGCCGGAAATTTCTCCCATCATCACGTCCAGCAGTAGTAGGTTGTAGCTGCCAATGTCCATTCTCAGAGCTTCTTCGGCAGAGTTCGCCGTGTCCACTTCGTAGCCTTCGTTTTCGAGGTTGAACTTCAGAATTTCACATAAGTCTTCTTCATCATCCACTACTAAAATCCGGTAATCGTTCATTGCTTTGTTGTTTATGTATGACAGGAATAAAACAATTTTCTTGTCACAAAGTTAAACTTTATTTCTTTTTATCGGCAAAAATAGTGCAAACCGAATGCAGAATTTTCATGTTTACATGAAAAGTTGTGCCGAGATGCAGGCCATTTCTGCTTTCTGGGTACAAAAGTGAGGCTAATTTGTTACGGAATGATGAAACAAGTGTTACATTTGGGTTACATTAAATTCCCGTTTATCTAAAAGCCCCGTCACATTAAAATATTATCTTTGCTTCGTAAATACTGAATTGTATGAAAGAACTTATGTATATCAGGAGTTTCTCTAAGAGACATTTGTCGGTTATTATGGGAACTCTACTTTTAGTGATAATCGGCTCTGTCTGGCTGAATACGGCTACTTTCCGCTCGGGATTTGAGATTACGGATGAACTGGGCGGTAATATATTCCCTTCCAGTATCCTTTCGGTGGCTACTACCGATGCTCAGGTCATAGTGCCGGTAGACTCCATGTATGTAGGTAATCCGAAGTCCTGCATCGCTGTCCGTGTCCGTTCGAGGAATGCTTATAGCCGGGTGCGGGTAGAGGTTGCAGAGACTCCGTTCTTTTCCCGTTCCGTGTCGGAGTTTGTGCTGGCAAAACCGCGTACGGAGTATATTATCTATCCTGATATCATATGGAATTACGAGGCTCTGAAGAATAACAACCAAGCGGAACCCATCAGTGTGGCCGTTATGGTAGAGATGAACGGCAAGGATTTGGGGCAGAGGGTGCGTACTTTTTCCGTTCGCAGCATTAATGAATGTCTGTTGGGGTATGTCACGAATGGTACAAAATTCCATGATACCGGCATCTTTTTTGCAGCATATGTAAATGAGGAGAATCCTATGATTGACAAGCTGTTGCGTGAAGCGCTGGATACGCGTATCGTCAACCGTTTTTTAGGCTATCAGGGAGGTGCCGAAGTGGTGGACAGGCAGGTTTATGCCTTGTGGAATGTACTGCAGAAGCGTAAGTTCCGTTATAGCTCGGTCTCCAATACGAGCCTTTCCAGCAATGTGGTCTTTTCACAGCGTGTGCGCACGTTCGATGACGCCTTGGAGTCCTCGCAAATCAACTGTGTGGATGGAAGTGTGCTTTTTGCTTCTCTGCTCCGTGCCATCAACATAGAACCTATATTGGTGCGCACCCCGGGGCATATGTTTGTAGGATACTACACGGATTCCAGTCATAAAGACATGAATTTCCTTGAAACGACCATGATTGGTGATGTGGATTTGGATGATTTCTTTCCGGACGAACAGTTGGATTCGACGATGGTGGGAAAGTCGCAGAACCAGATGTCGCGCATCACCTTTGACAAGTCCAAGGAGTATGCCAATAAGAAGTATGCCCAGAATAAGGAAGGTATTCATTCCGGCAAACTGAACTATATGTTTCTGGAAATATCCAAAGAGGTGAGAAGGAGAATACAGCCGATAGGGAAATGAGGCGTAGAATGCAAACAGCCGATTTTCACGAACCGGCCGTTCCAATCATCATCTATGAATGAAGACCGTTGAGAGGCTTCAATGAATTAAAACTGAACACTAGTGATTTCTATTATAAAATTTATCAGCGCTGAAAGTATATGTAGCAGGTGTATATGTCTCTTTACCCTCAGTGTCTTTTCCATTAACAATTGCCCTTTTGATTGTTGGATTTTCACGGTTTGCATTTCTCACACTCATGCTACGTGCTGTCATGAAATAATCTGTACCATTATATATGTCACCACTACTGATATGGAAATTCCACAACATGGAAAGAGACCAGTTTTTATAAGTGAAACTTGTATATATTAGTATTATGCTGAAAAATAAAATGTTAATGTAGATTATATGTGGAATTTATTATTGTTAATAGTCTAACACTATTTTTTGATGAACTTATGAATCATTTTAACTAATTTGCTTTTTAGAATCCTTATCCATACTAATATCCCCACGTAATCAAGTTCTTTTTATATAAAAAGATTTATGAATATGCTTTAATGCGTAAATCAAATAGTTCAAAACATTGCTATATATAAATGATAAATGTGATGTGTTTTTCGTTTTTTCGCATCATTGAGATATATTATATACAAGTACGGCATTAATATGATTAAGAGTTAATGCTTTGAATAATTACTAAATAGATATTTAAAACTTTGCAAAAATATAAATGCAAATGTTTTAATATTTATTTAGTAATTTTTAATTCGATTGATGATAGAATTTCTAAATTAATTCATATGTTTGCAAACAAATCCAAATAATAGAGCTTATGAAAAGAAATTATTGCTTATCATTAGTGTTGCTTGCATTGTTTGGGGTGTCTGCACCTTTTGCTGCTAATGCAGCTGTTGAAAGTGTGCTAAGTTCCCAAAGTACTCAGCAAGCCAAGAAAATCACAGGTAAAGTTTTAGATGCGGCAGGCGAACCCATCATCGGCGCCAGCGTGTTAGTAAAAGGTTCTGGTACCGGCGCTGTGACGGATATTGATGGAAATTTTTCTGTAGAGGCGCCGGTGGGTAGCACATTGGAGGTATCTTTCATTGGCTACAAAACAGTGACATTGAAGGTGACGAACGCCACTACTTATACTGTGAGTTTGCAAGATGACTCGCAAGCGCTGGACGAAGTGGTTGTGACGGCAATGGGTATCAAGAAAGAGCGCAAGGCTTTGGGATATTCAATGGAGGATGTGAAGTCGGATGAATTGATGAAGATGAAAACTGCCAATCCTATTTCATCCCTTTCGGGGAAAGTGGCCGGTGTGAATGTTACTCAGTCATCCGGTGCCGCTGGTGCGGGCGCTCAGATTATATTGCGTGGAGGAACGTCGGGTGCTGAAGGCAAAGACAATCAGCCGCTCTTTGTGGTGGATGGTGTTATTTTTGATAACTCTTCATCAGTGGTGGGCAATTCGGCTTTCGATGGTTCCATGCGTTCTGCCTCTACTACTTCCAATCGTTTGATGGATATAAACCCCGAAGATATAGAAAGTATGTCGGTGCTCAAAGGCCCTGCAGCTGCCGCTTTATACGGTTCACGTGCAGCCAACGGAGTTATTCTTATCACTACCAAGAAAGGTAAAGAGGGCGTGGTTGAAGTGAATATCAATTCTAAGTTTACTGCTTCATGGGTAAAGAGCCTGCCGCAAACGCAACGCCAATATGCCCGTGGATATATGGAAGACCAATATGATTCAAAGAAGAACTATACTGGTACTGTGTTTAATGACTTTGCTTATACTTCGTGGGGAGAGAAGTCGAACGCAGCTACTTATGATAACATAGGTGATTTCTTTCAAGGCGGAAACATTTTCGATGAAAGTGCCAGCGTAGCCGGGGGTACCAAGAATAGTAAATTCTATCTTTCAGGGTCTTACTATGATCAGGTAGGTGTTGTGCCCGAGACCGGATACAAGAAATATGCTTTCCGTTTCAATGGTGAGCAGAAGGTGGGGATTTTTACCTTTAACGCCAGTGCCGCATATAGCGATGCTCATACGGACCGTACTTTGACGGGTGCCGGGCTTTATAATTCGAGTGGTAATGGTGCTCTTTATGGTGTGTACAACTGGTCTCCTTTCGACCGAATGACCCACTATCAGAACGAGGATGGTACCCGTTATCGTTTGTTTGGCGATCGTCTTGATCCATGGGACGAACGCGACAACCCCTATTGGATTGTCAATCGTAACCACATGTATGACGACATCGACCGTTTCAATGGGATGCTCAGTATAAAAGCCGATATTGCCAAATGGTGGTTTGTTTCTTATAAAATAGGTATTGACCGTTATACCCAAACTGCTTCCAACCGTTTGGCTGCCAATGGCGTGCTTAAACAAGTGTGGCAAAAAGGTATGATGAGTGACAACACCCAGCAGTTCCGCTATATGAGCCATGACTTTATGTCGAACATGAGCCATAAGTTCGGTGATTTCGATTTGAATCTTTTGTTGGGTGCCACAATGGACGAAACCAAGACAGACCGTAGCTCGATGATGGCTTGGAACTTTTCCGTTCCTGATTTCTTCTCATACGCCAATGCCAGTAAAGACAATAAGCAATTCACACATGCAGCTACTAAGAAACGTTTGGTAGGAGCTTTTGGAGAATTCCGTGCATCATGGAAAAATATGCTCTATCTCACTGTGAGCGGTCGTAATGACTGGACTTCTACTCTTCCTCTTGAAAACCGTTCGTACTTCTATCCTTCGGTAAGCGGTTCATTCGTATTTACTGAAGCCTTGCAGCGACTCGGTTGGCTGGATGACAGTGTGCTCAACTTTGGTAAATTGCGTGCATCGTGGGCCAAGGTAGGTAAAGATACCGGTGTGTACGAATTGGAAACTGCCTTATGGCCTACGGGTACCTATCTTGACGGTACGGTAGGTGTGGGAAATACTTGGACACGCGGTAATGACAAACTGAAACCGGAAATGACCAAGTCTACCGAAATAGGCGTGGAATTGAGTTTCTTCAAAAACCGCCTGCACATAGACTATGCTTACTATACCAACGATTCATATAATCAGATTCTTGCTCCTCGCGGTCCGCAATCTACCGGTTACATCTTTTGGAGTATCAATGCGGGCAATGTGTATAACAAAGGTATGGAACTCTCTATTTCGGGAACTCCCATACAGACTAAGGACTGGACATGGGACATTGGCTTGAACATGGCAGGTAATCGTGGTACTTTGGACGGGCTTCCCGAAGGTATGGGCGTGATGTATGTTACCGATGTGCAATATGCCGGTATGCAGGCAGCCTCGTTCAGCGGTGGAGATTTTATGGGTATTGCCGGTACCAAATGGAAACGTAATGACGCCGGTGAGGTGATACTCGACAAAAACGGTATGCCTACTTATGACAAAACCCTTGTAGCAGTAGGTAATCGTGAGTCATCGTTTACCGGTGGATTGAACAACACCCTTACTTGGAAGAATTTTACTTTCAATATGCTATGGGAATTCCGTGTAGGTGGCGATGTGGTCAACGGTACTCAATATGCTATGGATAACAGCGGTGTGAGCCAGTTCTCTGCCGATGTACGCAATCGTTCTCTCACTGTAACGGGTGTCAATGCCAATGGTGACCCAGTGACCAATACTTGGGAGGCCGATAAAACCTATACTTTTAATGGAGTACAAATGAGTGGTTACAACATCATTAAGGATTACTATCAGAACTATTATTCTAAGGAGTCAGCCAACTATATTACCGATGTCAACTCTTTGCGTTTGCGTTCTGTTTCATTGAGCTATGAGTTTCCTAAAACGTGGCTTTCCAAGATTGGATTTGTAAAGCGTGCTTCGGTATCGGTAGCTGCTACCAATCTATTGCTCATCACCAATTACGACGGTGATCCTGAAGTGGCTGCCGCTGGTGCGGGTGTAGGTGGCTCATCATCAGTAGGATTTGACTACTGCGGTGTACCTGCCACTTCTACCATGTCGTTTGGCTTGAATCTTACTTTCTAACTCTTAAAAAACAGAAGCAATATGAAATTATTCAAATCTATGATATTATGTAGTGTGGGTGCCCTTATGACTTTGTTCTCGGGGTGTAGTGACTGGCTCGATGTAAATGTCGATCCCGAAAATCCCACAGCTGGAAATGCGACCTATGATTCACGATTGGCACATATTGAATTTTATACCAACAGTGCCACTCAGTTTGCTGCTTGGCGTTCCAGTATGTCTATGGGCGATTGGACACGCTATTATGACGGCGGTACTTATTGGAGCATGTCTTATTGGAGTCCTCAGACCGGTGCCGTTACCACTCCCTACCAATGGTGGTTCTGTGGAGCTGCTGTAAATATTCCATTTTTGATTGACAAGGCTACGGCAGCCGAGGCTTGGCATTATGTGGGTGCAGCTCGCGTAATTCGTGCCTATGGTTTTATGCTTATGACAGACCTTTATGGAGAAATGCCTTACAAGTCGAGTGAGGCTGAAGCCGGTGTTACTCCTACCTATAATGACGGAAAAACAATCTATTTGGGCTGTTTGGCCGATCTTGACACCGCTATCGAGATGTTCCAAAAAGAGCAAGGGTCTGCGACAGCTTCGTTGGCTGTAGGCGATATTTGGAACGGTGGTAGTGTAGACAAGTGGCTTAAATTGGCATACTTACTTAAAGCACGTTACATTAACAAGCTTATTAAAAAGGGTGAAGGCAGTTATCTTGAAGGGAAATACGATGCCGCAGAAATCTTGGCTTGTCTTGACAAGGCTCAGCAAAGCAATGCCGACAATACCGTATTCAATCATATTGATGCCAATAATTCGCATGATGTATTGGGATGGGACGAACCGGTTGATTATTCACCGCTCTTTTCTGTATGTGGCATGAATGCCGGCTATATGCCTACCAAGATGCTTTACGATAATCTGACAAATTTTGCCGGAAGTGGAATAGAAGATCCGCGTGCCGATAAGATTTTACCTTGGGCATATTCGAAGCAATCAAGTAATTCACCCGCAGAGGTGAAGTTCAAAAACGGTTGGCGTCGTTCTATGGGTGTAGATATGATTGGCAATGATAGTCCCAGCCTTACCGGCGGACCGTTGCGCTCGAACTTCTCGGCAGCCAAAGGTTGGTGGATTGACAGTGAATCTTCTACCCGTAAGGGGGACACTATTTATGTAGAGTGTACCAGTCAGTGCAAAGCTTATCAAGGACGTCCTGATTTACTTTATCGTCGCGATGGCACTGATGCCTCTCGCGAATCGGGAACTTTCTATACTCGCGTGTCTTCTCCCACCTATATTGGAACCTATGCCGAAGCTTGTTTCATACGTGCTGAAGTACTCTTTAACCAAGGTAATAAAGGAGCGGCTTTTAATGCTTATAAGAAAGGTATTGCAGCCAGTATCGACGGTATGAACGATAAGTTGAAAGTGTGGTGCCGTGAAGATGCCAATTTGGAAGCATGCCCCTCGTTCTCTCCTATGACGCAAACCGACATTGACAACTATTTGAACAATGGTATCGGCACTGAAGAGAATATTACTTTGGGCAAGATTCTTACTCAAAAGCGTTTGGCATTGCATTTTTCCATGGAAATTTGGAACGATATGCGTCGCTACGATTTTAATCCGGAGCTTTTCTTAGGCTGGGGTATTCCTGCACGCTATGGCGTTGATGCTACTGCCCAAAAGAATATTCCGCAAGGTAAACAGTTCCGTCGTTGGCAGCAATGCAGTCATGAACTCAACTACAATACGGCCAATCTGCAAGCTATCGGTGCCACTGTTCCGGGAGCTGATACTTCAATTGCACTTTGGAATGCTGCCGAGGACGTATGGACTTTACCCGTATGGTGGGACAGTGCCCAAAACTAATTTTTCATTGCATTTTATTTTGTGATACAAATTCATTATCTTTACGCCCAAAATGTGGATTTTAAGATATAGTTAAGATATTGAAGGCTCTAATGGTCTTCATTCATAGATGATGATTGGAACAGCCGGTTCGTGAGAATCGGCTGTTTTTTTGTTTCGTTTGTTTGCATATCAACGGCGGTAATATGTTACTTTTGCCCTAAAACCGAAGATAGGCTGCACCTCAGCATAAAAAATGGACAAGTTCATTTTATTTTGCATTCGGTTTGTACTATCTTTGCGAGAAATAGCTGAGATGGTAGGAACTGTCTTTGCAAAGATTAGTCTATATATGGAACAAAGCAAGAAATTTATCTCTCCGGGGGCATGGTTCTCCATGACTTATCCGGCAGACTGGAATGAATTCGAGGACGGGGAAGGCTCTTTCCTTTTTTATAACCCCAATGAGTGGACCGGTAATTTTCGCATTTCGGCTTTCAAAGGGAATGCTACATATGGCAAGGACTCCGTGAAGCAAGAGTTACGGGAAAACTCCTCTGCCATTCCGGTTAGGATAGGCCGGATGGAATGTGCATATAGTAAGGAGATGTTCGAGGAAGAAGGTGCGTACTATACTTCCCATTTATGGATAACGGGCGCGGATGAAGTTGCCTTTGAATGTTCGTTTACGGTGAAGAAAGGAGAGCCGGTTGCAGAAGCGGAGAAGATTATCGCTTCGCTGGAAACGCGGAAGGATGGAGTGAAGTATCCAGCGGAGATAATTCCGGTGCGCCTTTCGGAAATCTACCAGATTAATGAAGCATACGAGTGGGTGGATACTACTATAAAGGAATTGTTGAAGAAGGATTTCCAGGGAGCCGAGGAAGACATTGCCAAGATGCAGCAGATGATGGAAGAAAGCAACATCGGTCCTAAGAAGAAGGATGCATGGCTGGCTTTTGGCATCGCGCTTTGTGTTATTTTCGCCAATGAAGTGGACGGTATGGAATGGCGTACCTTGGTGGACGGAAACCGGGAAGCGCCCATATTGCTGAACACGTCTACCGGTGAATGGATAGACCCCATGAAGCTGGTTTGGAGCAAAGTAAAGGCAGGAGGTAAAGTGAATCTGCCGGAGATATACAGCTCCTTGTTCTAAGGTCCGGTCATCTCGGTACTGTGATTTTCAACTTTCAATTTTCATTTTTCAACTATTAAAGCATTGGCAGCAGTAAATTCAATTCTTCAGGTGGAAAACTTGACCAAGTCGTTCGGTGACTTGGTACTATTCGAAAATATTTCTTTGGGCTTGTCCGAGGGACAGCGTGTCGGGTTGATAGCCAAGAACGGCAGTGGCAAGACGACATTGCTCAATATCCTTTCCGGCAAGGAAGGGTATGACAATGGCACCATTTCCTTCCGTCGTGATTTGCGTGTGGGTTATCTGGAACAAGACCCGCAATATCCCGAAGAGCTGACCGTGCTCGAAGCGTGCTTCCATCATGGCAACAGTACTGTCGAGTTAATCAAGGAATATGAACGTTGCATGGAAACGGAGGGGCATCCCGGCTTGGACGAAATTCTGGTGCGTATGGACCATGAAAAAGCTTGGGAGTACGAGCAGAAGGCGAAACAGATTCTGTCTCAACTTAAAATACGTGATTTCAGTCAGCACGTAAAACATCTGTCCGGCGGGCAGTTGAAGCGTGTGGCACTTGCCAATACCCTTATCACTGAACCCGATTTGCTGATACTGGACGAGCCTACCAACCACCTCGACCTCGATATGACGGAGTGGCTGGAGGAATATTTCCGCCGGAACAACCTCAGCTTGCTGATGGTGACGCACGACCGTTATTTCCTCGACCGGGTATGCTCCGAAATCGTAGAGATAGACAACCGGCAGATTTATCAGTATAAAGGCAATTACAGTTATTATCTGGAGAAGCGCCAAGAGCGTATCGAGGCCAAGACTGTGGAGATAGAACGTGCCAATAACCTCTACCGCACAGAGCTGGAATGGATGCGCCGCATGCCGCAAGCCCGCGGGCACAAGGCACGCTATCGGGAGGATGCCTTTTACGAGTTGGAGAAGGTGGCAAAGCAGCGTTTCAACAACGACAATGTAAAGCTGGACGTTAAGGCTTCTTATATAGGCAGTAAGATATTCGAGGCAGACCATCTGTACAAATCCTTTGGTGACTTGAAGATTCTGGATGATTTCTCCTACATCTTCTCCCGTTACGAAAAGATGGGTATCGTAGGGAATAACGGTACGGGCAAGTCGACCTTCATCAAGATACTGATGGGGTTGGAGCAGGCAGACAGCGGTACGCTGGACATTGGCGAGACGGTCCGCTTCGGTTACTACTCGCAGGACGGCTTGCAGTTTGACGAGCAGATGAAAGTGATTGATGTAGTGCAGGACATTGCCGAAGTCATAGAACTGGGCAACGGCAAGAAGCTGACGGCATCGCAATTCCTGCAACATTTCCTGTTTACTCCCGAGACACAGCACAGCTATGTCTACAAGCTGAGTGGGGGAGAACGCCGCCGCCTCTATCTGTGTACGGTCCTGATGCGCAATCCCAACTTCCTGGTGCTGGATGAGCCGACCAATGACCTCGATATTGTGACGCTGAATGTGCTGGAAGAGTATTTGCAGAATTTCAAAGGATGCGTGATTGTGGTGAGCCACGACCGTTATTTCATGGACAAAGTGGTAGACCATCTGTTAGTGTTCAACGGACAAGGGGACATCCGCGACTTTCCCGGCAACTATACACAATATCGCGACTGGAAAGATGCGAAAGTCCATCAGGAAAAGGAGAAAGAGAAAGAAGCCGCCAAGGCTCAGGAGGACAAGACGGCGAAGGTGCGTCTGAACGAAAAGCGGCGCATGTCTTTTAAGGAAAAACGCGAGTTTGAACAATTGGAGCAGGAGATAGCTGACCTGGAAACCGAAAAGAATGCAATTGAAGAGGCTTTGTGCAGCGGTACTTTGTCTGTGGACGAACTGACGGAGAAGTCGAAACGTTTGCCGGAATTGTCGGACTTGATTGACGAAAAAACATTGCGCTGGCTGGAGCTGAGTGAGATAGAATCGAACTGAAGTTCGAAATTGAAAATTAAGAATTAAAAATTAGAACTGAGAAAGTGGGAAATCTGACGAATTATCATAGCCATAGCCTTTATTGTGACGGGCGTGCCGGCATGGAGGACTTTGTGCGTTTTGCATTGAGTGAAGGTTTTACATCTTATGGCTTTTCATCGCATGCTCCATTGCCTTTTTCTACGGCATGGACTATGGAGTGGGATATCATGGACGACTATCTATCTGAATTCCATCGTCTGAAGGAGAAGTATGCCGGACGTATCGAACTGTATATCGGTCTGGAGATTGATTATCTGAATGAAGCGAGTAATCCGTCCATCGCCCGTTTCAGGGAGTTGCCGTTGGACTACCGTATTGGTTCTGTACATCTTCTCTACAATGACAAAGGGGAAGTGGTGGATGTAGATGTACCTGCGGATACCTTTAAGACCATTGTAGACGGACATTTCTGCGGTGACTTGGAGCATGTGGTCCGTCTCTATTATGGTAGGTTGACGAGGATGCTCGAGCTGGGTGGTTTTGATATTGTGGGCCATGCCGATAAGATGCACTACAATGCAGCATGCTATCGCCCGGGATTGCTGGACGAGCCTTGGTATGATGAGCTGGTTAGGGCGTATTTCGCAGATATTGCCCGTCGCGGCTATCAGGTAGAGGTCAATACCAAAGCCTATCATGACCTGGGTACTTTTTACCCCAATGAGCGGTATTTCTCCTACCTGCATGATTTGGGTGTACGTGTGCAGGTAAACAGTGATTCACACTATCCGGAACGGATAAGCAACGGACGTCCCGAAGCTTTGTGTGCCTTGAGGAAAGCTGGATATGAATCGGTGATGGAACTACACGGAGGAGAATGGAAAGAGATGCCTATCGTGTTTTGAGTGAATAGGATACAAAAACTCCTGACTTGCCTTTTTGTAAAGGTAGTCAGGAGTTTTTTCTTTCTATTATGAACTATTCTGTTTTCAGTAAAAAGTCGTCAATCGCCTTTTTGTAGGTAGCCTTATCGGCTGCTCCGCGGAAGAGCTGAGGCTCTCCATTCATAGGGATGAATACAAAAAGAGGGATGCTTGTTGCATTGAACAACGCTGCCAGTTCCTTTTCCTTATCCACATTGACTTTGTAGACAACGATTTTATCGGCATACTCTTTGGCCAGTTCCTTCATAATGGGAGCCACCATGCGGCAAGGTCCGCACCAGTCGGCATATAAGTCTATGATGGCAGGCTTGTTTCCCTTGTATTTCCAGTCCTGGGATTTCTCATAGTCGAACACATCCTTGATGAACATGGCTTTGTTCATGACGATAACTTCTCCGTTTGTTTGAGCATAGGCCAGCATGCAGGAAAACACGAGGGCAACCATTGCTATAATCTTCTTCATTTCTTCTTGTTAAGAGTTTTGTTCTATAACGGCTTTCAAATCCTTACCGCTGATGACACCCGAGTGGCGCCATACGGCTTCGCCTTTCTTAAATACGATAAATGTCGGTACTGCTTGTATACGGTAGCGGGCAGCAAGTTCTTCGTGCTGGTCTACATCTATTTTGGCGATACGGGCAGCATCTCCTATTTCGTTTTTGAGTTCTTCCAGTACCGGATGCATCGCCTTGCACGGGCCACACCAGGTTGCAAAGAAATCAACTAAAACGGGCTTTTCTGATTGTATCAATTCTTCAAACTTTTCCATAATTTTTTCCTTTCTGTTTTTATTTATTTGTAATGATAACAAAATAGGAGGAGGATTTGTTCGCTAAATCATTATTTAATCGTCATCTCTTCAATGAGATGCGAAGCTCCCGCGTATTTGTCGATGATGAACAAGGTGTAGCGGATGTCTACACATGCTGCTCGTTGGGAGGACGGACGGAAGGCAATGTCGCCAGTCAGACCTTCGTAATTGCGGTCAAAGCCGGTACCTATCAGTTCTCCTTTGGCATTGAACACTGGGCTGCCGGAGTTTCCACCGGTATTGTCTGTGTTGACAATGAAGCAGATGGGCATTTCGCCGTTCGGCATGGCATAACGTCCGAAATCCTTTGCCTGATACAGCTGTTTCAGTTTGGTGGGGACTACAAACTCCCAATTGTCGGGATCTTCCTTTTCCATAGCTCCTTTCAGAGTGGTGTAGTAATCATATTTCACACCGTCTGCCGGAGCGTAGGGGAGTACTTGACCGTAGGTCAGGCGCAAGGTGGAGTTGGCATCCGGATAGATGGGCTGACCATTGGCAAGTTTCATGTCCATCATGCCCTTTACCCATACCTTGTGGGCGGCATTGTAGTTTTTATTGGCATCCATCATGGCAATGGAGGTCTGAAGCAGGCCGTCCGTGATGGAATATTTCAGCAAGACCATCCAGTCTGTATTAATCTTGTAGAGGCTGGGCTTGCGGATGAACTTGGCAAAGTTCTCCTTGTTGCCGAAGATGGAATGTTCAAAGCAGGCGTCGATGAAAGCGTCGCTGTTGCCCTTGAAACGCTTGTCTATGATTTGGAAAATACCGATGCGTTGTTCGGCAGGGATATACTTCATGTAGATTTTCAGCATTTCCTTGCCAACAATACGTTCCACTTCGGGGAAGGGGACAGAGGCAAAGTAGCGGTCGGCTGCCTTCTGAAGGCTGTCTTTAGCTGCTGCAATCTGTTTTTTGTCCTTGTTCTTCAAGGCAGATACCAGTCCTGCGGTGCTGGGGATACGCATGAAATCGAGTCCCGTCACCAGTGCTTCCTGAATGGCTTGCTGGTGGTAGAGGGCTGGACGGCGTTGCTTTACGATGGCGCGTATCTGGTCGAATGCTTGCTGATAGCTATTGTCGTTCAGCGAGCGTCCGCGTGCCAGGAGTGCCTCTTGCTGTGCACGTTTAGTGTCCAATACTTTCAGACGGACGAGACCTTCGTTCATACCGATGGCATTTTTCCAGTAGTTGGCAGAAGATGCATACTTGCTGGCATAGTGGATGCGTACGGCATCGTCTTGCAACATTTGTTTCATCAGAGCTTTCTGGCGGACATCGCGCACGTGGTGGCGCATGAAGTTGGTGGTTTGCATACGCTCTTCCACCTCGTCGGAAATCATGTAGCGCCAGTTGCGTCCGGGGAATCCCATGACGAAGGTAAAGTCGCCCTTGCGATAGCCGTCAAGGCTGATGGTGAGATGTTTCTTCACTTTTAGGGGAACGTTGTCTTTGCTGTAAGCGGCGGGTTTCCCGTCTTTGTCGGCATAAATGCGGAACATGGAGAAATCTCCCGTGTGGCGGGGCCACATCCAGTTGTCGGTGTCTGCGCCGAACTTGCCGATGGAGGAGGGGGGAGCGCCTACCATGCGGATGTCGCTATAGGTGGTCTTTACGAACAGATAGTATCTGTTTCCACCGTAGAAGGCTTTCAGTTCCAGTTTGCGGCCGGGTGTCAGGGCGATGCCTTCGGACTTGGCGAAGCGGTCGGCTACTGTCTTCAGGTATTTGGGAGACAGATAATTGGTGCCGTTCGGGTCGTCGTCGGTTTTCAGTTGTTCGTTTACGTAGTCTGTCACGTCCAGTATCCGGTCGATGTAGGTGACGGTGAGTCCCTTGCAGGGAAGCTCCTCTTCGCGGGACATAGCCCAGAAACCGTCGGTCAGGTAGTCGTGTTCCACCGAGCTGTGTTGTTGTATGGCGCCATAGCCGCAGTGGTGGTTGGTCAGTACCAGGCCTTCGGCAGAGATGACTTCGCCGGTACAGCCACCGCCGAAATGCACCACGGCATCCTTCAGGGCAATGCCGTCGGGATTGTAGATTTGGTTGGTGGGGATGAGCAGTCCGAGTTCCGTCATGGCTACTTCGTTCTGCTTTTGCAGGTCGGTGAGCATCCACATACCTTCGTCGGCGTGTGCGGCAAGGACAGAAGATGTAATGAATAATGATAATAGGATTCTTTTCATGGTGATGTGCGTTAGAAGAGCATCTGAGAGGGGGGCTATTCAGTATACGACTGAATAGGGTTAAGTATACGACTGAATGGCATTCACTATACGACTGAATGCCATTCAGTATGGGAGGTAATCTCTCAGAGGCTTTAATTTATTCTATAATGTTCATTTCTTTTATCAGATGACTGCAATTGCCCAGTTTGTCGAGGATGAAGAGCACGTAGCGTATATCCAGTGCAATGCAACGCTGCAGGTCATTGTTGAAGTTGATGTCACCGCTCAGAGATTCCCAGTTGCCGTCGAAAGCAGTACCGATGAGCTGTCCTTCGCCATTGATGACGGGGCTGCCGGAGTTACCGCCGGTGATGTCGTTCGTCGTGAGGAAGCAAACCGGCATGGTGCCGTCTGCCATGGCGTAGCGTCCGAAGTCTTTCTTTTGAATCAGTTCTTTCAGCTTGGCGGGTACCACGAATTCACGGTCTTCGGGATTCTCTTTTTCAAGGATACCGTCGGTAGTGGTATAGTAGTCGTAGTGTACGGCATCGCGTGGGCTGTATGATTTTACATTACCATAGGTCAGACGCATGGTGAAGTTGGCATCCGGATAGGAGGGGACGGGCTGTTTCATTTCACCCAAGCCACGGATGTAGGCCTTGTGGAGCAGTTCCATTCCGCTTTCCAGTTCCATGTATTGCTTTCCGAGTTCCTGCAGCTTTTCGTTCTTGGAGCGCGAGTAAGCCGTAGCAGGGTCTTTCTCGATGGCTTTCACGGTGGGCTTTGCCAGGAATTTATCCAGGTTCTTGCGGTTGGAGAGGATGGAGTTGTCGTAAATGTTGTCTACGTATGTGTTGTAGTCGCCCTTGAACTCTCCGTTGATGGTTTGGTAGAAGGAGGGCAGCTCGTCGGCGTTCAGTGCCTTGGCAAGGGCGGGCAGGATGGCTTTGGCTACGGCGCGGTCCACTTCGTGGTCGTAGTCTTTATTGTGGATACCATCGTATGCATTTTCCAACTGCTTCTTCGAAGCTTGCAGCAATGAGTCGTTCTTCTCTTCGAGCGCTTTCTTTATGTTATCCATGATAAGGTAGGTACTGCCGAATTCGATAGCACCGCGCAATGCTTCGTTGGTATAGTAGAGCTGGCGCAGCGTGGGGGTGCTTTTCTCGATGATGGCATCAATTTTCTCTACCACACCCTCGTATTCGGGTTTTCCTTGGGCAAAGGCGGCATACTTTTTCTCGATTTCGGCTTTGGCGCCCAACACGTCATTGTCGATGATTGCCTTGTTCATACCGATGGAGTTCTTCCAGTAGTTACTGCTTCCGGCAAACTTGCTGGCATACTGGATGCGGGTCTTGTCACTGGCATCCATATACTTGCGCAGCACTTCGAGGCGTACGCCGCGCATATCAATCATTGCCTGATTCACGGCGTTCATGCGTTGCTTCACTTCGCTCTGGGTGAGGTAACGTTCTGTGCTGCCGGGGAAGCCCATAATCATGGCGTAGTCACCTTCGTTCAGACCTTTGATGGAGATGGGCAGGAACTTCGGGGTTTTCAGGGGTACGTTGCTTTCACTGTATTCAGCCGGCTCTCCGTTGGCATCGGCATAGATACGGAACATGGAGAAGTCGCCCGTGTGGCGCGGCCACATCCAGTTGTCGGTCTCACCGCCAAACTTACCTACCGAGGAGGGAGGAGCGGCAACCATACGCACGTCGCTGTATACCTTATAATAGAACATATAGAATTTGTTTCCTGCATAGAAGGGGAGTGCGCGCACTTCAATGCCCGGTTTACCCTTCAAATCGCTCTTCTCCAGTTCCTCTTTTGCCAGTTTGTTGAGGAACGGGGAAGTCAGTGCATCGATTTCCGTCACTTCGCCTGCCTTTATTTTAGCGTTGACAAGGTCGGTGATGTCTACAATGCGGTGCACGAAACGGAATTTCAATC
>OHUV01000624.1_pt1 | contig 22944 bp, 17 predicted proteins | sample 1579281 | NCBI WGS metagenome assembly OHUV01 (sample SAMEA3882515, study PRJEB24775) | human gut metagenome | biome: human-associated habitat; feature: intestine environment; material: feces | place: Netherlands | collected 2009/2010
AGCATGATCTTCTGTTGCTGAAAAATCAAGCATCTTCAATGATCACGGGTATATATCAATTTGATATTTATGAAAAATCAATAGATTTATCTTGTGAGGGATTGCTTTTTCTTTTGCTAAATGATATTAATTATCATTCTTATATAAAAACAATAATGGCAGTAAGAAATATCTGGCAAGGATGTGAGCTTAACGATCAAACATTTTAAGTTAGGCATTTATTAGGGAATAGGAATGAGAATTAACAAAATCCTCTGGTCGCTAACTGTGCTCCTAGTTGGGTTGAATAGCCAGGTATCAGTAGCCAAATACTCCGACGATGATAATGACGAGACTCTGGTGGTGGAAGCCACCGCTGAGCAGGTATTAAAACAGCAGCCGGGCGTGTCGGTTATTACCAGCGAGGATATTAAAAAGACCCCTCCGGTAAACGACCTTTCAGATATTATTCGTAAAATGCCTGGTGTTAATCTTACCGGCAATAGCGCCTCGGGCACACGCGGTAATAACCGCCAGATCGATATTCGTGGTATGGGGCCGGAAAACACCTTAATTTTAATTGATGGTGTACCGGTGACGTCACGTAACTCCGTGCGTTATAGCTGGCGTGGGGAGCGTGATACCCGCGGTGACACCAACTGGGTGCCACCGGAACAGGTTGAGCGTATTGAAGTGATCCGCGGCCCTGCGGCGGCGCGCTACGGTTCGGGGGCCGCCGGGGGGGTGGTGAACATCATTACCAAACGTCCCACCAACGACTGGCACGGTTCGCTGTCGTTATACACCAACCAGCCGGAAAGTAGCGAAGAGGGCGCTACGCGTCGCGCCAATTTCAGCCTTAGTGGGCCTCTGGCTGGTGATGCTCTTACCACGCGTTTGTATGGTAACCTGAATAAAACGGATGCTGACAGTTGGGATATTAATTCTCCGGTCGGTACGAAAAACGCAGCCGGGCATGAAGGGGTACGTAACAAAGATATTAACGGCGTTGTCTCGTGGAAATTAAATCCGCAGCAGATTCTCGATTTCGAAGTCGGATATAGCCGCCAGGGGAATATCTATGCGGGCGATACGCAGAACAGTTCTTCCAGTGCAGTTACCGAAAGCCTGGCAAAATCCGGCAAAGAGACGAACCGCCTGTACCGACAGAATTATGGCATTACGCATAATGGTATCTGGGACTGGGGACAAAGTCGCTTTGGTGTTTATTACGAGAAAACCAATAATACCCGCATGAATGAAGGATTATCCGGCGGTGGTGAAGGACGTATTTTAGCGGGTGAAAAGTTTACGACCAATCGCCTGAGTTCCTGGCGAACCAGCGGTGAGCTTAATATTCCTTTGAATGTGATGGTTGATCAAACGCTGACCGTTGGTGCAGAGTGGAACCGCGATAAGCTCGATGATCCTTCCTCTACCAGCCTGACGGTGAATGACAGAGATATCAGCGGTATTTCTGGCTCTGCTGCGGATCGCAGCAGTAAAAATCATTCTCAAATCAGTGCGCTGTATATTGAAGATAACATTGAGCCGGTTCCTGGCACGAATATCATTCCCGGCCTGCGCTTTGATTATCTCAGCGACTCCGGCGGGAACTTCAGCCCCAGTCTGAATCTTTCGCAGGAATTGGGCGATTATTTCAAAGTCAAAGCAGGGGTTGCCCGAACCTTTAAAGCCCCAAACCTGTATCAATCCAGTGAAGGCTATCTGCTCTACTCGAAAGGCAATGGCTGTCCAAAAGATATTACATCAGGCGGGTGCTACCTGATCGGTAATAAAGATCTCGATCCGGAAATCAGCGTCAATAAAGAAATTGGACTGGAGTTCACCTGGGAAGATTACCACGCAAGTGTGACCTACTTCCGCAATGATTACCAGAATAAGATCGTGGCCGGGGATAACGTTATCGGGCAAACCGCTTCAGGCGCATATATCCTCAAGTGGCAGAATGGCGGGAAAGCTCTGGTGGACGGTATCGAAGCCAGTATGTCTTTCCCACTGGTGAAAGAGCGTCTGAACTGGAATACCAATGCCACATGGATGATCACTTCGGAGCAAAAAGACACCGGTAATCCTCTGTCGGTCATCCCGAAATATACTATCAATAACTCGCTTAACTGGACCATCACCCAGGCGTTTTCTGCCAGCTTCAACTGGACGTTATATGGCAGACAAAAACCGCGTACTCATGCGGAAACCCGCAGTGAAGATACTGGCGGTCTGTCAGGTAAAGAGCTGGGCGCTTATTCACTGGTGGGGACGAACTTCAATTACGATATTAATAAAAATCTGCGTCTTAATGTCGGCGTCAGTAATATCCTCAATAAACAGATCTTCCGATCTTCTGAAGGGGCGAATACCTATAACGAGCCAGGCCGGGCTTATTATGCCGGAGTTACCGCATCATTCTGATCGTAGTGTTTCAGGCGCACTGCCCGCGTAAAAGCGGGCAGTGTTTAGTGGCTTAACTCATGACAACCTGCTGTGTAATTTGCGTTTTCACCACTGATATCTAACAGTGCCTGGCGAAAGGAGGCATTGAACATCGGCCCGTGTCCCAGGTTGGGGAAATCCCAAAATACGGCATTGACGCCTTTATCTTTCAGTATAGTGAGGGTGGTATGAATTTTCGACAGCACCCCGACAGCATGCGTTTCCCGGTTATCACCCTGTGTCGCCGAGCCTTCCATTATCGCCAGGTGTTTGGTGCAGAATTGCAGAGGCTCAACCGCCGTAACGCGGCTTAGCAAAGCATCATAACCTCTGCCCAACGACGGGCTGGCGCTGTAGTACGACCGGAAGTAAGAGGAGGACAGCCAGGAATCCAGCACGAAGAGGCCGCCGTAGGAGTGCCCCCATAAGCCGCGGCGTTGCCGATCGATATTCAGTCCCTGTTCCACTTTTGGGGCAATACGCGTTTCCAGTAACTGGCGGAAGTTGTTGCTGCCACCACTCTTACGGCTAAAACGCCCTGAGTGGAGATCTGTTTTTCTGCTTTCTGCTGCTGGCGTATAGTCGTAAGCCCTGCTGTTGAGATCGAAAGGGAGGTTGGTCTGATACCCGACAGCCACGATCACTGGCGGTGTTTTTTCTGACAATTGTTTGAGCAGTTCGTCATCCAGGCGGTCCATAACTGCGTTACCGTCAAGCATATATAAAATCGGGTAACCCGATGCCGGTGCGGTTGTATTCGGCACGGCCGTCCATACCCGATAATGGCGTGTGCCATCGACAGAGTCGAAAGAGGTGGCGCTGAAATGGTAAAACACGGAGCCTTTATCGGCTATATTCGGCCCCAGTGGCCGCATATCCGGCTTCGCATAAACTTGCGCACTACAGATAAGGGTGAGGCAAGAAAGATGAAAGAAAATCGCTTTATGCGGGCGTGTTGAGCGATACTCGCGGGCATACATCTGATGATTATTCCTTTTCCGCAGGTGACAATTTGATTTATTCAGGAAGTCTGTACCGTTTCCTGAAAGTGTTTGTGGGTCAACTCAACCCTGTAGTAAACCAATCCCGTCAATCAGTGCACCGCGCCACCATGCGTAATCGTGACCACCGGTGTAGATTGCGCAATGGCTTTCGACGCCAGCGGTAATCAGCCGCTGGTGAAGTTGCTGAACGTGAGGAACTGTCGAACCTTCCAGCGATCCCACGCACAGGCTGATACGCACGCCCTGCGGTGGGGCAGAAAGCAGATGCTCACTCACCCATGAGGTATCGGTTTCGCTGAACAAGCCTGGTCGACTGGTTCTTTCTGGCGTCCACCACATTGAAGGAGAGTGGCTGAGCACCAGACCGAACGTTTCCGGTGCGTAACGAGCCCCCATTAGCGCACTGATCCCGCCGAGGCTCTGCCCGGCCAGCACTGTGCGCGAACGGTCTGCCCACTGACGCTGCGGTTGTTCAGCGCGGATCATCGGCAGCAGATGCCCTGCGATATCCTTTATCAGCTTGCTGCGCCCGCCGAGTATCTCAGTGCGTTCATGTTCATTAATGTTGTCAATGCCCAGTACAGCCACGGGCACGATGCGCCTGTTATTTATGGCGGCGTCAATTGCCGCGCATACGCCAAGGTGATCAAACCAGGTTTCACCATCGGGCAGCACGACCAGCCCGAGGGGCTGAGAAATATCAATGTCCGGAATATAGAGCCGAACCTGGCGAGATTTCCCGGCGATAATGCGCATGGAGGTAAGCAGTTGTCCGGTGTGGAAGCCGCCGTTCCATTCCGACAGGGCGGGAGCTTTATCAAGTGTCAGCACTGATTCCTTTGCGTTTCCCCGAACGTTGATCTCCGGCATTTTGTTTAGCGGATCGGCCTTTCCGGCGAGGGTGGCAAAACGGCCTCCGGACAGTGCAATCGTCTCAGCCGTAGTGCCGGGGGGGATTTCCAGCAGCGAATAGGAGCCGCAGTAACTTGCGGGTAAACGCAGTGTCAGTGTCCAGATATCCGTTTCGGGAAGGGCGCTCATCATTCCTTTTTCTACGTGCTCTTTATCCGTCACCCGGTTCAGACGCAGATAAACGCCCTGCAGGGGATGTCGGGCGCGCCACAGAAAGGTCACTTCTCGCTCATCTTCCGCTCCTTCGACTGGCGTCACAAGAGGAACATTCAGCGACTCAGCTTCGCGCCAGAAGTCAGTAAGGTTAGCAATGTGGCCCGCTGCCAGTTGGTTGCGCAGGCTGGCGATAGCAGAGGGATGTTGTTGCATGTTCAGCATTCATACTCTTTAAAAATTAAGGATGTCAGTATAAATAATTAAAGCGGCTATTCACGGTACCGCCGCTTCTGACTGTGTTTTTAATACATTACGTGTCCAGTAACTATCCCGGGGTTTCCTCCTTCATGTTGTGCTGGCGATGGAGCGCAGTACTGCTGACGCTGTCATGCCATAAGCGGGTATAGAGGCCGCCTGCAGATAACAGCTGTTCGTGGGTTCCGTATTCCGCAAGTAACCCCTTATCAATAACGGCAATCAGATCGCAGCGTTGCGCGGTGGTCAGACGATGTGCAACAATCAGCGCCGAGTGCTTCCCGGCATGCACGACATCTGTTAACGATGACATCAGTCGTTCTTCGGATGTGCGATCCAGACATGACGTGGCTTCGTCGAGCAGCAGGATGTGAGCATTCGCCAGTTGCGCGCGGGCCAGCGCAATCAACTGGCGCTGACCTGCGGACAGATCGGCTCCGCCGTTATTCACCGGTGTCCGGAATCCCTGCGGCAGATTGCACACCATCTCATACAGCCCTGCCCGCTGTGAGGCAATTTCAACGTCTTCATTGGTGGCGGATGGCCGTGAATAACGAATGTTTTCTGCAATATCACTACTAAACAGTGCTACATCCTGATCGACAAGCCCAATCTGGCGACGATACTCAGTGAGCGAGGCATCATCGAGCATTTGCACACCGATTCTGATGTTGCCGTGCGTGGGGAAATACAACCCGGCAATCAGCTTAATCAGCGTCGACTTACCCGCACCGCTGCGACCGACGACCGCGACAACCATTCCCTCAGGGATCGTCAGGGTAAGTTTGTTCAGAGCTGGCTCGTGACTGTCGGGATAACTGAACGTGACCTCATCAAGATGCAGTGCACCGGTGACAGGGAGGACCGAAGAGGACCCGAGGTTCTCAGTGCCTTCTGTCGCCAGTAGTTCATCAATATGTTTGCCGCTGGCTGTCGCCTGCTGCCAGGCGTCGACAATCCCTGATAACTGCTGCACTGGCCCATAGAATTGCCCCAGCAACAGGAAGAAAGCCGCCAGTACCCCGGCAGTCATTTCTCCAGCGGCGACCTGCGAAGCTCCCACTAACAGAACGGCGGCATAGGAGGCCTCGGTGCAGAATGTCAGGAACGGAAAATAGACTGCAAGGTATTTTTGTGCTCGCACACGGGTTGCGCGGAAACGCTCCGATAACGCGCGCAGCCGGGCGCCCTCCAGTTCCTGCTGACCATGCGATTGCACGACACGCAGGCCGGAGACTTTTTCCTGCAGGGTGCTGTTGACTTTGCCTATTTCCAGCCGTGCTTGTGCATAAGCAGGGGTACTGAGGCGGCGATAAATCATGGTTGCCAGTGCGGCCACTGGCACTGCGCTTAATGCCGTCAGCGCCAGGATCGGGTCGAGCCAGAACATGGTGGCGGCGATTGCGAACATCGTCACCAGACTGGTGGCCGCACCGGCAAGGCCGTTTTGCAGAAAGCGGGCGAGAGAGTCCACATCAACGGTCATGCGGGTCAGACGCGAATCGGCATGCTTTTCGTGCCAGGGGAGTCCAAGACGCAGCATATGGCCGAAGCTACGCAAGCGCACCGAATGCTGAACTGATTCCGCCGCTCTGGCGGCGAAGACCGTCTGCAGAGAATAACTGCACCAGCCCACAATGACTAGGCACAGGGCGAGCAGGGCACAGAGGCCGATGGTCGACATATCGCCTGCGGCGACACCGGAGTCAATGCCGTGCTGCAACAGTATCAGCACCCCTACGCCTGCTGCAGAATCGAGTGCGATCAGCAGAGCGGCGATGACGAACATCCATGCCACAGGCTTCAGTAGTGACGTGACTTTGCGACCTTTACCGGCCAGCGCCTGCTGTACTGCATTTTCCGGTACGCGGGTCATACGGGCGACAAAACCTTTATCCCCCGTATCCGTTACATCGTCTTGTGTCGCTGGTTCAGCCGGCCACAATTCGTTGTGGCTATTGTGGGACGTGGCCAGAAAATCGCTGTCGCCGGTCATCAGTGCGCGGAACGCCGGACAGCGCGCTTCAAGTTCTGCCGGGGTTCCGGTATCCACCATACGGCCCTTATCCAGCACCACAACCCGGCTGGCTAGCTGAAGCGTTGAACGCCGTCGGGCAATCACCAGCAGCATATGCCCTTCGTCAGCATAGCGACCCAGCGCGGTATTAATCTCCGCTTCCGTAACAGCATCAACCGCTGAGGTGGTATCATCCAGGATTAACACGTCCGGTGCAGTAATGAGCGCCCGCGCCAGCGCTATTCGCTGCCTCTGCCCGCCGGAAAGATTCGTACCCCGTTCGGTTAACAGGCTATCGAAGCCTTTCGGCAGGGCGTTGATAAAATCGCTGGCTCCTGCAGCAGCTGCCGCACGGCGAATGTCGTCCGCCGTTGCCTGAGGGTGGCCATAGGCGATATTTTCCGCCACCGTACCGGCAAACAGAAAAGCATCTTCAAATACGATGCCTACCCGGCGACGAAGCGCCTCCAGTCTGATATCGCGAAGATTTTGTCGGCCTTCGCTGGTGTTGAGCCATATCTTTCCGGAGCAGGGATCATAAAAACGCGCCAGCAGCATCAACAGGGTCGATTTTCCTGAACCCGATGCGCCCACCACCGCCACGGTTTCCCCAGCGCGCAGGGAAAAGGAGATATCGCTGAGGATATGTCTGTCGCCATGGTGGTAGTCAAAGCTCATATTCTCCAGTTCCAGTCCGACAACCTGACTGTTAATCGACTCCGTCCCGTCCTCCATCTGTGAACGGGTGTCGATCAGTGCAAACACCCGCTCCACGGACGCCTGAGTGCGCTGTGCGATAACCAGAAACGATGCCAGTACGCGGGTTGGCCCGGTCAGCATCGCGAGGAAGCTGGCGAATGCAACGAAGGTACCGAGATCGATCCGCCCGTGCATGACCGACCACCCGCCGTAGCACAGCAGGACGATTTGCCCGAGCACCGGTAGCGCCAGCATAGTGGCCCCAGGCATCGCCTGCGAGATAACCGCACCGATGCGTACACGCACAATCTGCCGCGACTGCCTATCGAGCCAGTGCGTTTCACGCATCTCTGCCACACAGGATTTTACCACTGAGATCTGTGCCAGCACCTCGCGTATATGTTCGGTGAGATTCGCCAGTTGGTCCGAGGCCATTCCGGTTTGCGCGAAGACCCTACGACGCGCACGAAGCGCGGTGATCGCCAAGCATACCAGTACGCACACGACGATAAGCGTCATGGCAGGGGACATCCACAGCATCACGGCAATGCCGGCAATGTAATAAGTGAACACTGCCAGCGGCACCGGGCACATCTGCAGCAGGGTATGCACCTGCTGCAGATCGCTGTTGGTCCGTGAAATCACCTGCCCGGTGCGCAGCGCATCCTGGCCTGCGCCGTCAAGTTTTTGAATACTGTCGAATACCCGTCCTCTGAGGGTATGCTGCACCCAGAGTGAGAGCATCCCGGCATAACCACGGCGCACATAGTTACCGATGAAATCAAAAAAAGCGATCAACAGTAACCCGCAGGCCAGCCACGGCAGGCGGGCCGGATTGCCCGCCAGTGCGTCATTCACAGCCTGTCTTGTCAGCAGTGGCGTCAGCGCAGCCAGCAAAATAGTCGATACTGACGCTACCACCACGATGACACTAAGTTTCTTACGTTCCCAGCACACGCGCGCCAGGCGAACTATCCATGACTGAGCCGGTGTGGGAGTGTGATTCGCAGGCATTAAGCCTCCTCCGTCTGTAAAATACGATCCACTGGCCGGATCGTTCCGCAAAAAAGCCAGCACACTCCGGTCCCGCATTGTTATGGATGCATGACTCCTGGATGGGGGCTGGCAAATGATTATCATGAAGGTGTAGTGGCTACCCTTTCTGTACCATTGTGATCAGGCTTTTCGCCACTTCACCAGGGCAGGGTTGCGCCGCCATTTCCGCTGCTACCTCTTCAGAGGCTTTGCGAAGTGAGCGATTGTTGAGGAAAGCATTGATCATGTTACTCGACAGGCCGACGTCGCCGGGGATAATCCCGCAGCCGCGTTCGGCAACAACGCGGGCATTTACCGGGCGATCGGCTCCCTGGCCGAAGACTATTTGTGGAATACCAGCGTGTAGCGCTGTCAGGGTATTGCCTGCTCCGCCATGATGAATGAAACCATCTGCGCCGTTGAGGAAGACACCCATGGGTATCCAGTCAACCAGGCGAACATTTGATGGCAGCGAGCGCAAATCGGACCGCGCATTGGCTGAAATATGCAGGATGATCTCGGCATCGACCTCACTGGCAGAATCCATAACCCAGGCGATTAGATCAAGGCCGTCAACCATCGGTTTGACAGTGCCGAGACTCACCAGAAGACGTTTACGATCGGGCCTTCTCTCCCACCATGGTTCCCACACCGCACCACCGTTATATGGGACGTACTGCATCGGAATAATGGGTTCACCGTCGTTTTCCAGAATGCTCATACTCGGCGGTGTTACGTCGATCCAGGCCATATCGCGTGGTGTGGCCCCGACATTGTGGCGACGATAGGCGTCCGTGAGCGAACGCGTTACACCCCTGATATGCCAGGGGGTATGGCCGAAGCCTACGGTTTGCATCACGACCGGTATATCATATTTGGCGGCAATCAGCGGCCCGATGACTCCGAGTGGAGGGTAGATGATGAGGTCAGGCCGCCAGTGTCCGGCAAACTCCACCAGATGGTCTGCCATTTCTTCGCTGAAGAATGAGAAGTTGCCCATTTGGGTTCCGATGTTACTTTTTTTCCGCTGTGCCTCATGGTGGCGGTAACCAGCTTCGGAATCCAGACCGGGGGCAGCGTCAAACACCACCAACCCGGCCTCTGCCGCTTTTTGTGCGAATTGTCCTCCGCTGGCGATCAGTACTTCATGACCGTTAACGCGAAATGCCTGCGCCAGGGACAGCACAGGATACAACAGCCCATAGAGAGGCGGGCCTACAAACAAAATACGCATGAGAAAATCCCTCTCCGCTTGACGATCTAAATCAGGCAGTCGACGCACTCATATGCCAGCAGCAGGACACGACTTTTCGTTAAACCTGCTTTACCAGATGCTGCGCCATTTGTGCTTCACCAGCGTTATGGACAGATCAGTCAGAGACTTTTCCGTGACATACACAGGTGAACAGGGAACTCCGTATCCCCACTTCCATTAACGCTTACGCGCCATTGTCCTGTTGAACATCCCGGCGTCAGACAGCTACGCCGGGATGTTCTTACGCATTTGTGCAGTGTTAGACCGACAATGAATCTGGAAAGATCCGTGACTTTTTAGACACACGGCTTGCATCATCCTGATAGTCTCGCCTTCGCTGGCCTGTAAGTAAAATGACCTTGTACTGGCGATGCGTGTTCCCTTTCAGCCTTACCAGAGACAACGTTAGCGCAAATGCTAATGATAATAATTACCAATATCATTAAGGTATTGCAACGATAATTAAAAACTTAATGAAAAGGGAAGCACTCAGAGGACTATCCGGGGGTATTTAAATTGAAACCTACGCTGCTCCAGACCGTGGAGAATATTTGCCTGCAAATTCTGTTCGTGCTGTTCCTGTTCACCGGAACGCTGATAGACGTTGAGGCATTGGTGAGCTGTTCTTCCGTTGCCAAAAATGTACAGAGAACTCCGGCCAGCAGCGTTTCATCCTCTGTCTATAGCGCAAGCGTGTCGAGAACTGCTGCTGATATTATGCTGTTGTCGAATAATCCGCTTTTTGCTCCGGGTCAGGTGAGTTTTTTCGGCTGTTCGTTGGCAGCGTCAGGTATTCACGTCACCATTCTGGAGTAATGCCAGTCAATTAAGCAACTGACTGGCTCTTTTTGTGCACAGAAAACCCCCAGCTAGGCTGGGGGTTCCGGAAAGCTTTCAGCTTTGAGCCAGTTATTAAAACCCCTTTTGATTTGTTAAAACACCTTGCGGTCTGGCAACTGCAAGTGTCAAACAAGAAATCAAAAGGGGGTCCCAATGGGGAACGAAAAGAGCTTAGCGCACACCCGATGGAACTGTAAATATCACATAGTATTTGCGCCAAAATACCGAAGACAGGTGTTCTACAGAGAGAAGCGTAGAGCAATAGGCTGTATTTTGAGAAAGCTGTGTGAGTGGAAAAGTGTACGGATTCTGGAAGCTGAATGCTGTGCAGATCATATCCATATGCTTGTGGAGATCCCGCCCAAAATGAGCGTATCAGGCTTTATGGGATATCTGAAAGGGAAAAGCAGTCTGATGCCTTACGAGCAGTTTGGTGATTTGAAATTCAAATACAGGAACAGGGAGTTCTGGTGCAGAGGGTATTACGTCGATACGGTGGGTAAGAACACGGCGAAGATACAGGATTACATAAAGCACCAGCTTGAAGAGGATAAAATGGGAGAGCAGTTATCGATTCCCTATCCGGGCAGCCCGTTTACGGGCCGTAAGTAACGAAGTTGGATGCAAATGTCAGATCGTGTGCGCCTGTTAGGGCGCGGCTGGTAAGAGAGCCTTATAGGCGCATTTGAAAAACCTCCGGCTATGCCGGAGGATATTTATTCGGGGCTGTGGGGTATTTCTAGGGCCTCTCCTTTACCACTCTCGGGAAGGCCGTTTCCCTTCTTGTCGGTAATTTCACAAGTTGTCCCATACTTGCAAGATCGCGCATCAGCTCCGGTATACGTCCCGGTGAAGCGCCCTGCAATGTCATCAGCATTCTCATCACCATTCCGCATGATTCTGAGAAACTCAGTTGATTCGGCCAGTAACCTTTCAGATGTTCCGCCATTTTAATCATCTGATATCTCACCAGATTATAAGCCAGTAAGACACCCCACAGCTCTTGCTCCACAAGCTCCGGCTTTTTACTTCTCAGCGTCAGCCTGCTCAGTTGCATCGTCTGTTTTATCTCTCTGTATCCCTGGTCAGGTTGACGGGGCACTAGTGGTTTCAGCGGTTAATCGTCGAACAGGCGCGAGACAATATTCGCATTCAACAAAATAACAAACGCAACACTGATCGTTTTGTTGAGAGGATAACTCTTTTTCAGGGTTATGGGTGAAAGGCCTGAAAATTTGCGATTATCTTTAAGAGAGTCACAAATACACTCCAAAACCAAAACCCGCTCTCTCATTCTTTAGACTGAACTTAGCGTAGCTCACCATGTCAAAATGTTTGAAACTGCTCTGGTGTGGGAAGTGTTCGAAAACTCGTAGATTGTTATTTCAATCAGTGCGCAAAAGAGTGTCTTACTGAAAAATGAATATAGATATTCATCTGGCGATTCGAGACGAAAAGATTTCTTTCATCCGCAGTTATGCGCATGGTTAAGAGGTGACGATTGAAGAAGTCCTGATCTTACTGAAGTTACGCGGATAGTGGGTAATGCCGCGAGATTGATGGAACTTTAAAAATTATCTCTTAACGTTTTACGGATATAAAAAGTTTATTTTTTGTTAAGAGAGATTACTTCACCAGACAACTTGAACTCGCTGCAGGGCGTTTTTTATGCCCGAAAAGCTGCACAGTACGTTAAATATGCTGGTGATTGTGCAGTGAGTTTCTCCAAGCCTGATGTGACTTGACTGAATGATATCACATTTGTAATGTAAAATAAATCAATGTTTTTAAGTTGCTAGGTGCTTGTTTCTATAGCTGGGGCACTTCCTTTTACTATGGCTTTCCATGGTGGGGGGCGGAGCTGGTGTTGATGATGTGGCCAGAAGCCTGTTTTATGCTGTTACAGTCATCGTTATATTCCTTATTGGATGGGGAGCAGGTATTGTTTTCTTTCTGGGAATTAAACAAAAAACAATATGAAGGATTTGAGTTTTATCAGATTTTTTCTGGCAATATTGTTGCTTCTTGTTCCTCCTGCTCTGGAGTTTCCAGTAATTCATCGGCACATTACGCCAGGTGCACTGACTTTATGCGTCATTACAGCCTTAATAATTACGCTGCTTGCCAGCTTGGGCGGCAGGCTTGTCTCAGTTAAATGTATTTCGGAGATTTCGTTTATTCGTCGTCACCGGATTGAGTGCATGATGGCGGGATTTATGATTTATTTCTGGACATTCTCTCTTATTGCTGGTTGGTACAAGCCCCAGTTTAAGAAGGAATATCAGACACTCCACTATGAGAATGCTAGGTATTACGTTCTTGCACGCTATGACGGTCGTTTGGTTTTATCACAATCGTACAGGAGCGGGAGTAGGAAGTTTGTTATAATCAATGGCGGACATAGACTTTGAGATTAATGTAGTCAGAGTGCGTTAAAATTCCCTTAGAAATCGGGAATAGGTAGTACTAGATACGCAGGATTTAATCAGTCGTATTGAGATGGAATTGCAGAGTTAAACTGGCATGGATTATTTTGTACCCAGCCCTTAAGAACAATGGTGAGAGATAGTAACTCATAATCGCCAATTCACTGTTTTAAATTTAGTAAGGGCCGCTATCCGCCACTGGCTCATCGGGAAAGAGCATCAGCCTTCTAAGTTGACTGTGCGAGGTTCGAGTCCTCGGTGGCGGTCCAGTACTGATTTAGCTCAGTAGGTAGGGAATTGCCTTGTAATCAGTAGGTCACCAGTTCGACTCTTGCTGTCTCGCCCCATATTCCAATAGGCTCGCTTTGACGGGGCTTTTGTATGTCGCTTGCGATATGTTACAGTACCGTTATCAGTCTGTAGAAAATACACACAGGAGTGAAATGTTAAATTACCCACAACTCAGAGAGCGGAGTGTTGTCCTGTTAGTGGGGAATTTGTTAAAAGAATCCAGCATGGTGAATCTCCCTGTGCGGCTGTCTCTTGATCAGATCTCCTGATCAAGAGACTTCATCACCGGATAACCCTCAACCATATCCTGAAGTCTGAACCAGCCATCCCACATAACTACCCAACCAGGGCGGCCTGTGCGTTTGCTGTCATGCCATCGCCCCAGTTTCAGACAGGCCCATTTCAGTGTCGGCGTCTGTGACGGAAGCTGTTTTCCTTCCAGCTTAACCCACAGCAGTTTCCACTCTGTCGGCGTCAGTATTTTCTTACAGCTGTCATTTTGTGTTTCTTCACTGATACCTTCCTGCCGCAGGCCCAGCATCCGTACCGCGATAAACGCCTTGATAACCACCATGCGCTCAAGGTTATCCCGGGTCTGCATTCGCAGTGATTCCACACATGTACCACCACTTTTCCACGCCTTGTGGTATTCCTCTATCAGCCAGCGTCGCTCGTAATGGCTGACGATACGTCGCGCATCGGCGGCACTCGCCACTTTTTCTGATGTCAGCAGATGCCAGCAGGCACCGTCCTCTGACTGCTCCCGGCAACAGACATACGTGAGCGGGAGCGCCTGGCCGCTGTTGTCGCGATTTTTATGCTGACTTCGCTGTACCTGATGAACATCCGGGCCTGGCGGGCTGCCCGCCCTCCTTTTTGCATCACATTCAGCGTGTGGCTTCCCGCGGTTGCCAGGACTTCCGGCAGTTCGAAGAGCTTGCCGGGTGCTTCTTCCAGCCGGCTATTCTGTGCAGTACGCACCACGAAGCGCTGTCCGTGGCTGACTTTATAATGCAGGTAATGCCAGATATCCGCTTCCCGGTCACAGACAGTGATTACCCGTTTCTGTATCTCCCCCAGCCGTTCGGCCATACGCTCCGAAGCCTGCTGCCAGCGGTAACTTTCTTTTTCTTCACAGGGACGTTCTTTTCGCTGGTGCTTAACACCGTAGGTGTCCGTGACCCGACTCCAGCGCTGCTGTTCGATAAAACCGACTGGCAGGGCGCTGTCAGGGGCGTACATCAGGACAGAGTGAGCCAGCAGCCCGCGCGTCTTCGGGTTAGTGGTGGTATTCCCCTGGTCATCAGATGCCGTACTGTGGCTGAAGTTAATGGTGGTGGTGTCTTCCAGTGCGAGGAGCAGCGGATGAGCCTCACATGCCCTTACAGTGGCGGTAAATCCGGCTTCGGCAATGGCTTGCGGGGACACAGACGGGTTACGTATCAGGCGGTACGCACCTTCAACCTGAGCAGTGGACTGGGATGATTTCACAATAGAAAGACCTGCATGCTGAGCGAGAGAAGAGGTCAGTGACACAAGGCGTCGTGTACGACGCGGATCACCGAGACGGGCATGTCCAGACTGCTCGTTATCCCATGAATAACAATCAGAAAGTACCATAACAGACCCGAAGAAAATGAAATATAAGAAAAGATCAACGAGTGAAGAAAAAGTTCAAAAAATGGCTGCCGGGGAGGAAGGAAAGTACCGGATGGAAAGAGTCCCCCCTAAAGCAGACTGACAGACATAACAAATCCCCGGGGGGATTTGTGTATAAGAGACAGTACTTATCTGGAGGTAATTGCAATATCTCTGTGAACTTACACAGGGTGGGCTTACCGCATACACTGACACTTAGCGGATCGACAGAACATTATTAACAGAGCATCACTGAACGCTACATAATCAGAGTTGCATAAATAAAATGTTATGATATAACATCACAATCACAACATTTGTTTTCGAATGTATATGAATGTAATCAGAACTGTCATTTGTACATTAATTATACTTCCGGTGGGATTACAGGCAGCGACCAGTCATTCTTCTATGGTTAAAGATACAATCACCATTGTCGCGACAGGAAATCAGAACACGGTATTTGAAACGCCGTCGATGGTCAGTGTCGTCACGAATGACACACCGTGGAGTCAGAATGCGGTTACATCGGCCGGCATGCTGAAAGGTGTTGCCGGTCTCAGCCAGACTGGTGCAGGACGGACCAATGGGCAGACCTTTAATTTACGCGGCTATGACAAAAGCGGGGTACTTGTTCTTGTTGACGGCGTTCGCCAACTCAGTGACATGGCAAAAAGCAGTGGCACTTATCTGGATCCGGCACTCGTCAAACGTATCGAAGTTGTCCGCGGGCCAAACTCCAGTCTGTACGGCAGTGGCGGGCTGGGAGGTGTAGTGGACTTCAGAACTGCCGATGCAGCAGATTTTCTTCCCCCCGGAGAGACAAACGGTTTAAGTCTGTGGGGAAATATCGCCAGTGGTGACCACAGCACAGGCTCGGGGCTCACCTGGTTTGGTAAAACTGGAAAAACAGATGCGCTCCTTTCTGTCATTATGCGTAAAAGAGGTAATATCTATCAAAGTGATGGTGAGCACGCACCTAACAAGGAAAAACCTGCAGCCCTGTTTGCGAAAGGCTCTGTCGGTATAACAGACAGTAACAAAGCAGGTGCCAGCTTGCGTCTCTACCGGAATAACACCACTGAACCGGGCAATTCCACTCAGACACATGGTGACAGCGGCCTGCGTGACAGAAAAACAGTACAAAATGACGTACAGTTCTGGTACCAGTACGCTCCTGTGGATAACAGCCTCATCAATGTAAAGTCAACGTTATATCTCAGTGATATCACTATCAAGACAAACGGTCACAACAAAACGGCAGAATGGAGAAACAACAGAACCTCCGGTGTTAATGTTGTCAACAGGAGTCATACTCTGATTTTTCCGGGAGCCCATCAGTTAAGTTATGGCGCTGAATATTACCGTCAGCAGCAGAAGCCAGAAGGCTCTGCCACACTATATCCGGAAGGAAACATTGACTTTACATCGTTGTATTTCCAGGATGAAATGACAATGAAAAGCTACCCGGTTAACATTATCGTCGGTTCCCGCTATGACCGGTACAAGAGCTTCAATCCCCGTGCCGGAGAACTGAAAGCCGAACGCCTGTCCCCAAGGGCGGCGATTTCAGTCTCACCGACAGACTGGCTGATGATGTACGGCTCCATATCCTCTGCATTCCGAGCGCCCACAATGGCAGAAATGTACAGGGATGATGTACATTTTTACCGCAAGGGTAAACCCAATTACTGGGTTCCTAACCTTAATCTGAAACCAGAAAATAACATCACCCGTGAGATTGGCGCAGGTATTCAACTGGATGGCCTGCTTACAGACAATGACCGGCTGCAGTTAAAAGGCGGATATTTCGGAACGGATGCCAGAAACTATATTGCCACACGCGTGGATATGAAACGGATGCGTTCTTATTCTTATAATGTATCCCGGGCCCGTATCTGGGGATGGGATATGCAGGGTAATTACCAGTCTGATTATGTTGACTGGATGCTTTCTTATAACCGGACGGAAAGTATGGATGCCAGCAGCAGGGAATGGCTGGGCTCCGGCAATCCTGACACACTTATCAGTGACATCAGCATACCTGTTGGTCATAGAGGCGTTTATGCCGGATGGCGTGCTGAACTTTCAGCATCAGCCACGCATGTGAAAAAAGGCGATCCCCATCAGGCTGGTTATACCATACATTCCTTTTCACTGTCTTATAAGCCTGTAAGTGTTAAAGGCTTTGAGGCGTCAGTAACTCTGGATAATGCCTTCAACAAGCTTGCCATGAATGGCAAAGGTGTGCCGCTTTCAGGCAGAACTGTCAGTCTTTATACCCGTTATCAGTGGTAACCTCGCAGGAAATAAATCATGATGAAAAATACAGGCTATATCTTAGCTCTTTGTCTGACAGCATCGGGGCATGTCCTAGCCCATGATGTCTGGATTACAGGTAAACAGGCAGAGAACAACGTTACCGCAGAGATTGGTTATGGTCATAATTTCCCCTCAAAGGGGACAATTCCTGACAGAAGGGATTTCTTTGAAAATCCCCGGCTTTATAACGGGAAAGAGACAATAACACTGAAGCCAGCGTCCACGGATTATGTCTATAAAACTGAGTCTGCAAGCAAAGATAATGGTTACGTTCTGTCAACGTATATGAAACCGTGATACTGGTCGAGAACCTCGTCAGGATGGAAACCGGTCAGCCGGGAGGGCAGAAATGATGTGGCTTACTGTGAATTTGTCACTAAATATGCAAAATCTTTTATTCCTGGTGAACAGCAGATGCCAGCACAACTCTATCAGTCTCCAACAGGGCATGAGCTTGAAATCATTCCGTTATCCGATATAAGTCGTTTCAGTGAAAATGTGAAGCTGAAAGTTCTGTATAAAACGTCCCCGCTCGCCGGAGCTATCATGGAGCTTGACTCGGTCAGTTATCTGACATCATCCCGTCATACTCATGCAGTTGAGCACAAACATCCTGTTCATAAAGCAGAACTCACCTTTGTAACTAATGAGGATGGTATCGTCACAGTACCTTCTCTTCATATCGGACAGTGGCTGGCGAAAGTCCAAAATAAGAAAAGTTTTCAGGACAAAAGCCTGTGTGATGAAACTGTCGATGTGGCAACCTTAAGCTTCTCCCGAAATTAATGATACTATTCCTGCCCTGTATTTTACGGGCAGGGTATATCAACCGGAAATAGCCTACTGACATCCATGTAAAAAAACTCATAATTATTTTGTTGATGTATCTTACCTAATACATTGATAGCTCCAGTTTTTATACCAGAGCATTCTCGTTGTCCCTATGTACTTGTCTGCAATATCACTGATATGCAGGAATAATATTCTTGGCATGGAGTCAGTTCCCCGTCATCTTAGGTATCACTTTAACTCACAGGTGTCCAGTAAATATGAACAGGATCCCAGTAATCATTATCAATGGTTTCCTTGGCGCAGGAAAAACCACTCTTATGAAAAACCTGCTCACACAGGCAAACAGGAATCACTTAGCTGTATCTGTCATTGTCAATGATATGAGCGATCTGGATGTTGATGGTGTACTTATTGCAAATACAGAAATCGTTAATATTGCGAACAATAATTTCGTGAGTATCACATCTGATAGTATCAGCAGCCAGAGTGGGATTAAGACGGTCGACAAGGCAATTAAAAATATGCTCAGGCATTATTTGCCTGACGTTATATTTGTCGAAACATCCGGAGGTAGCCACCCACTGCCATTAATTAAGTATCTGCAGACTCATGAGCGATTACAGCTAAAATCACTTTTATCACTTGTCGATACCGTTATGCTCAATGATGACTATAACGGAGGGAAAGCACTGATACCTGCATTTCAGGAGAATCTTTTCCATGGCAAGCGCAGAATAGAGAATTTACTGGCTGAGCAAATCATGTTTTGTAGCACTTTGCTGTTAACCAAAAAGGATCGACTGTCATTCGACATTGTCACCGATGTGGCGAAAGCAATCCATCCTCTGAATCCTTACGTAAATGTGATAGCTGTGTCATGGGGGAACCTTAAACTAGCAGAGTTACTAACCCTTCCGGATTACGATTTTAACCGGGTCGGATTACTTATCAGAGAACTGGAAGACACAATCACAGTAGAAGAAGCAAAAATTTCAGCCCAAAATGGCGAAATAATTTCGCGAGTGATTAAAGATGACAGGCCATTCCACCCACAAAGATTATGGGAAACCTATCATTATTTTATGGGAATGGGTATTTATCGTAGTAAAGGCTTTTTCTGGCTACCAGGAAGACCTGACATGGCTCTGCTCTGGAACCTGGCCGCAGGAAGTATCAATCTGGAGTTTATCAGCTACTGGAATTCCGGTGTATTGGCAGACCCTGATAATCACCTGACCCACGAAGAGCGCTCTGTTTTGCAGAAAAAAGTCAATAAAACTATGGGGCGGTTTGGAGACAGGAGATGCCATTTAACGATTATAGGGCGTTCTGATGAAGTCCATGATTTTACCTCCGCCTTAATTAACTGTTTTCTTTCTGAAGAAGAAATTGTCTGGTGGCAATCAGGTGGCGTTTTCGCGGATCCCTGGCCCGTTAATATATCCCGGCTGAACTGATGATTAACGCGATATTGCAAATATGGCATATGAATCGATCGTAGTTTGGCATTCGAATCGATCATGATTTGGGTAAACGTTCACGGAGCGCCGTATTGACGTTTATTTATTGGGTGAGTACGACGTTCCATGGCAGGAGTTCATCAACACGGTTAGAAGGCCATTCCGGCAGGACGTTGAGGATATGGCGCAGATACGATTCCGGATCGATACCGTTCAGTCGGCAGGCGCCGATCAGCCCGTACAGCAGCGCACTACGCTCTCCACCGTGATCGTTGCCGAAGAACATGTAGATGATATGACCTTTATATACTCACTATAGCATTGGTGGGATATTCCAGAGGAGGTCATCATGTATTCGGAAAATATTGCGGCTTACGTCGGGCTGGATGTGCATAAAGCCCCCTAGCAGTTGCTATTGTTGCATCTGAACGACTTGGCAAGGTTCGTTATTATGGTATGGTACGATTAACAACGAAGCCCAGTCTGTACGTCGATTATTTCAGAAATTGCAGGGACTTTACGGAAACATTCTTTCCTGCTATGAAGCTGGCCCCTGTGGTTTTGGGCTATATCATCAACTCACAGCGATGAATATAAAATGCTAGGTTATTGCCTCTTCCCAGATAGTAAAATCACCGATAGACAGGATCAAAAATGATCATCGGGATGCAACCGCTACCGTTTGCCTCGTTCTGGAAATAACCTTGCTGATGGGGGTATGGTTTGGTACGTTGTGGGGATTTGTATGTGGTTTTCTTCATGGAAAGACAGTGGTATGCAACCGGGCGTTGCATTTGTCTCAAGCATAGTCGCAGGCATTTGCTTTGGTGTTCTCATGGCTGTGTACCATTAGTGTCGAAAGGTAGTTAACAATCTTCCAGACTGGGACAGTCTGGAGTAAAGATCGTTGTAGAGGCTATATACTTTTTAAATGGACTGGGGGTGAGATGGGAAAAATAAAATATTGGCTAATAGTAGGATTTATTATACTTTTTGCGATTTTTTACATTGCTATTAGTGACAGGGATTCTACGCTTTCTAGGTTGAAATCAGCAGGTGAAAACGGAGATGTAGAAGCTCAGTATGCTTTGGGGCTCATGTATTTGTATGGAGAAATTCTGGATGTTGATTATCAGCAGGCAAAGATTTGGTATGAAAAAGCCGCTGACCAAAATGATCCGCGTGCGCAGGCCAAACTCGGTGTGATGTATGCAAATGGTCTCGGGGTAAATCAGGATTATCAGCAATCAAAATTATGGTATGAAAAGGCGGCTGCGCAAAATGATGTTGATGCGCAATTTTTGCTTGGGGAGATGTATGACGATGGTCTCGGGGTAAGCCAAGACTACCAGCATGCAAAGATGTGGTATGAAAAAGCGGCTGCTCAAAATGATGAGCGTGCTCAGGTCAATCTCGCTGTTCTATACGCAAAGGGTAATGGTGTTGAACAGGATTATCGACAGGCCAAAAGCTGGTATGAAAAGGCTGCAGCTCAAAATAGTCCTGATGCGCAGTTCGCTCTTGGAATTCTGTATGCCAATGCTAATGGTGTAGAGCAGGACTATCAGCAGGCAAAAGACTGGTATGAGAAAGCAGCAGAACAAAATTTCGCCAATGCTCAGTTTAATCTTGGTATGCTCTATTACAAAGGTGAGGGTGTTAAACAAAACTTTCGGCAAGCCAGAGAATGGTTTGAAAAAGCCGCATCTCAAAATCAGCCGAATGCCCAATATAATTTAGGTCAGATTTATTACTACGGTCAGGGTGTGACTCAGAGCTATCGACAGGCGAAAGACTGGTTTGAAAAAGCGGCAGAGAAAGGTCATGTCGATGCTCAATATAATCTCGGTGTAATATACGAAAATGGTGAAGGTGTGAGTCAGAACTATCAACAGGCAAAGGCTTGGTATGAAAAGGCAGCCTCACAAAATGATGCGCAGGCGCAGTTCGAACTTGGCGTTATGAATGAACTGGGTCAGGGTGAAAGCATAGACCTGAAACAAGCAAGACATTACTATGAGCGGTCATGTAATAATGGGCTTAAGAAAGGTTGTGAACGGTTAAAAGAGTTATTATACAAATAGATATTATAATATTTATTATATGAGGTTGTGAATTAATGGCAATCCCTGAACGTATGATCCCCGTAAAAGTCAGCAGCAAAAAAATAAGAGAATTAGCACAGAAAGCTAAAGAGATACTTGCAGCTATTGATAGTGGAGCAAGTGAAGAAGATGCTTTTTTAAAGGACATGATCGATGACTGGAACAGTCAGGTAGTATGTCCATGTGAGTTTTCAGATTTTAGAGATTATTCCTCTTGGACAAATGCAAATGAATTTACACGAATAGCTTTTAATTTGGAAAAGTTCTACGAGGATTTTACTTGGGAGGAACTGGTTCAAACGATAAGCTGTGTATGTGATCAAAAGTCAAACGAATCGGAAAAAATTTTTGCTCTTTTGTTGCTTGAAAAGAATTTTCATGGAAATCCATCCGATCTTATATTCTGGCCCGATGAATGGTTTCAGGATCCAGATATGTTAGATGTTGAACTGAGTGTTGAAGAGATTGCATGCTATTTGATGGTTCGATCCGGTAGGCAACTAGTTGATGCACCTGAAATCGACCTGAAATATCAAATACCCCAGTCTGACGAATAAAAAATTAATATAAGTGTAGATAAATAGTTATGAGCAATTACAGGAAAAACAAGTGTGAAAAAAACTGATATTGCCCTGTAAATTTAATTAATTATAATGTCCCACACTTACATGGTGGAGAATATCATTGGGGGCGGAGTAAGAATAAAAGAGTTAATTCTGAGCATCCATACATTTTACCTATGTCAGGTAAAATAAACTATGGGCTTGATTATTCACCATTATTCATGTTTCTACTAAGAAAAACAGGTGAAAAATCGGATCAAGTTTATAGTGAAGCGATTCTACGACTCGATCTGCCTGATCCAACCTTCTTTCTAGTTGCTCTACACGAAACAGACCAAAGAAATTTTGTTCGGTGCGGCAAATCCAGTTATTACAATGGGCTGTATGTTGATGAGAATGGTTACTTGAAATGTTTTCTCCAGATTTAAAGGCATCAGGCATACCAATATTATGTAAGTGCTGTACTTACACTCTAAACGGGAAATTATTAAATGAATAAGTTGAAATTTTTCTGACCTTATTAACTTAAAGAATAGACGCATCAATTGTTTTATTTCAGGGCGTTAAACACATTGTATTTATAATTATGCAAAATTTACCAATGTTTTAACAGATCCGATAGTAGCTATTGTTGTTTTCGGAGTTTGGCCCTGAGCTGTCCATGCCTTTTTAGAATTATCAGTATCAATAGATGGTAATACCTCCAATTAGTTGAATTAGGGGTATAATAGTCGCTTTTAA
>OHUV01000645.1_pt1 | contig 22383 bp, 16 predicted proteins | sample 1579281 | NCBI WGS metagenome assembly OHUV01 (sample SAMEA3882515, study PRJEB24775) | human gut metagenome | biome: human-associated habitat; feature: intestine environment; material: feces | place: Netherlands | collected 2009/2010
CCGGGCCGCGCTGTCGTGCTCCCAGTCGTAGCCGACGACCATCAGCAGTCGCCCGTCGTCCAGCATACAAAGCGGGAAGAAGGCCTCCAGCCCGGCGGGCCGCTCGTTGCGGCCAATCTCATGGCCTTGCGTGTCGTAAATCAGATAGATGCCGTCGGTGCCGCGCGTCAGGAACCAGCGCACCTCATCGCCCTGCAAAACCGCACAGTAATCCAGGTAATCCGGCGTTTTGGTAATGCCAAGGTCGGTCCGGGTGCCGTCCGTGCCGATGCGCAGCACGGACTGGGAGACCAAAGCGTACTCATCGTCGCACTGGTCTGCGCGGAAATAGAAGTCGCTGCCGCACTTACCAAGGTAGGTGTAGATCGTAAGGCTCCCCGGCTGCGGTATGTCATAGGGGAGGGTAAAGCAGGTCTGCCGCACCGCGCCCGTCGCGGGGTCGGCCAGGGTGTATTCCAGCGTGGTGTTCTGCAAAAGCGCCTGGGACATCTCGTCGTCGTTCGGGTAGGGCACCGGATAATCCGAGACAACGCGGCAAAGCAGCAGCGCGTCCCCGACGACATCGGGAATGTACATTGTCTCCACCGGGATATTCCACGGCGCGGTCTCCCCGTTTTCCAAGTTAAACCGCATACCGCCGGTACGGCAGAACGGCGCGGCGCTGACGCTCTGGCAGTAGAGGTAGTGACCTGCGTAAAAAACAGGCATCCAGTCGTCGTAGGAGAACGGCAGCACGCGCGCCTCACCGCCCGTCGTCGGCAGGGCCAGCATGCCGCCGTCGTAGCAGATGAAATACAGCGTGTCGTCTATGATCAGCGGCGCGGATGTAAGCTGGGAGCCCGTGCGGTACATCTCATAGGTCTGCCCGGTGGTAAGGTCGGTTTTGTAGACGGTGCTGTGATCAAAGCTGCCGAGACTGTCCTCGCTGCTTGAAAAGTGGGAGACCGCCGTATAGACGCTGCTGCCGCTGACTGCGCAGGCGCTATAGGCCGAGAGGGGGTGCGGCTCACCCGGCAGCGCCGCTTCTGTGCTGTCCTCCGCCGCGGCGCTCTCCGCCGTACTCTCCGCCGGTGCGGCCTCCGAAGCCGCCGCGGTATCGCCCGCAGATGCGCATCCGGCCAGCGCCAGCATGGCTGCCGCCAATAATAAAGCTACTTTTTTCATCCTCAAAGCTCCTTTCTGTGCCTGGTTTGCCCCTATCCTACACCCCGGATGTTGCAAAGTTGTCACACGGAGCGGGTGTTTTGGAGATTTTTGCAATTTTTTTGCGGGAAGTGGGCGCGGGGCGTCGGGGACGCCGCCCCCTACGGGCTGGCAGTAAAGTGGATGCCTGCCCGCGGCGGGATGGGGGCATCCCGCCCTACGAATGACATAAAGTGAGTGCGTAGGGCGGCATGCCCTCATGCCGCCGTCACTCGCCGTCTGCAAAAAAAGGGAGAGCACCATACTCGGCACTCTCCCCATGCGTTTGTTTAAAATTCTTTTGGTTCTTTTCTTATAAGAAAAGAACACCCGTACTCCTCGTACCCTTAAAAGCCGTGCTTCTCCATCAGCTTGCGGCCCATCAGGACGCCCATGACGGAGGCCATCATCAGGCCACGGGTCCAGCCGGAGGAATCGCCCAGGCAGTGCAGACCCGCGATGTTCGTCTCCAGATCGGTGTCCATCTTGACCTTGTTGGAGTAGAACTTCAGCTCAGGGCTGTACAGCAGCGTTTCGGGGCTGGCAAAGCCGGGCACGACCTCGTCCATCATCTTGATGAACTCGATGATGTTGACCATGGCGCGGTAGGGCATGGCGGCGGTGATGTCACCGGCCACGGCGTCCTTCAGCGTCGGGCGGACGTTCGTGCGGGCCAGCTCGTTGGCCCAAGTGCGCTTGCCGTCCAGAATATCGCCGTAGCGCTGCACCAGAATGTGGCCCGCGCCCAGCATGTTCGTCAACTCACCGACCTTCTGCGCGTAGGCGATGGGCTGGTTGAACGGCTCGGTGAAGTTGTGGCTGACCAGAATGGCCAAGTTCGTGTTGTTGCTCTTTTTCTCCTTGAAGCTGTGGCCGTTGACGACGGCCAGATCGTTGTCGTAGTTCTCCTGCGCAACGAAGCCGCCGGGGTTCTGGCAGAAGGTGCGCACCTTGTTGCGCCACGGGGCCGGGTAGCCGATCAGCTTGCCCTCATACAGGACCTTGTTGATCTTCTCCATGATCTCGTTGCGGCACTCAACACGGACGCCGATGTCAACGGTGCCGGGCTTGTGGGCAATGTTGTGCTCGGCGCAGATCTTTTCCAGCCAGTCCGCACCGCGGCGGCCCGTGGCAATAACGACCTGCTTGGCGTAGACGTCGCGGACGCCGTCCTTCTCGCGCAGGCGGACGCCCTTGCAGACGGAATCCTCGAGGATGATGTTCTCGCACTCGGTACTGAACAGCATCTCAACACCGGCGTCGGCCAGATAGTTCTGGATGTTCAGGTAGAGCTGCTGGGCCTTCTCGGTGCCCAGATGGCGGATGGGGCAGTCAACGAGCTGCAGACCCGCCTGAATGGCGCGCTTGCGGATGTCCTTGATGTCGGGACCCTCGTAGACGCCCTCGATCTTCGGGTCGGCGCCAAACTCGAGGTAAATTTTATCGGTGTAGTCAATAAGCTCCTGCGCGAAATCCTCGCCGATCAGGTCGGGAAGCTCGCCGCCGACCTGATAGGACAGGGACAGCTTGCCGTCCGAGAATGCGCCCGCGCCGGAAAAGCCGGTGGTGATGGCACAGGTCGGCTTGCAGTTTACGCAGACGCCGGTTTTATCCTTGGGGCAGTGACGCTTTTCCACAGGCTTGCCCTTTTCGACGAGCAAAATTTTGTGGGGGGTGCTGCTCTTGCGCAGCAGCTCCAGCGCGGTGAAAATGCCGGCAGGGCCGGCGCCTACGATGATAAGGTCATACATGGATAGGGGTTCTCTCCTTTAAACATAACTCGCGATCCTTCGCGCGGGAAACAAAATAAGGACAAACGGAGCTTGTAGGGGCGGATTCTATATCCGCCCGTGCCCGTTTGCTGATGGCACGGCGCTGCGGGCGCATATAGAATGCGCCCCTACGGGTGTCACGGAACGGTTATTCACCGTCCTCCGACACATCCTTGCTCTCGGCGTCGTACACCACAGGGCCGTCGCTGCCGACATCGCGCTCGGCGGCTTCGGCCTCGTCCAGGGCATCGCCGATGGCACCCAAGGCCGCATTGGCGGCGGCAGAGGCCATGCGGTCCAGTGTGCGCAGCTCCATGGCGGCGTAGAGAATGCAGCCTAAATTCAGCGCACCTTCGGCGATCAGCAGGATGCCGCAGAGCATGACGGCGCTGACCGCCGCATCAAACGGGTGCAGCACCAGCAGTACGCCCAGGGCAACGGATACGATGCTGAACAGCAGCAGCAACCACCATTTCTGCCCCTTGCGCTTGGCAAGGTCAATGGCGGTACCGATGCGGCTCAGGCCGTCAACAACGATGAAGATGCCGAACACAATGGGCAGAAAGCTGGTCACTACCTGCGGCTTTGCCAGCGTGAAGATGCCCAGCCCCGCCGTGATGACGCCGCCCACCAGCATGAACGGCGCGGTAAAGCCGGTGCCGCGGATGCGGGCATACTGGATCAGGCAGACAATGCCGGTGACAAGCACCACAACACCAAAAATGTTGCAGATCCAGAGCAGACTGGTCTCGGGCATGATGAGCAGCAGCATACCGATGACGATATACGCGACGCTCAACAGCAGCATTCCGTTTTTGACATAGCGCAGCATAGTGAAAGGCTCCTTTTTACTTGTCGGCTTCCTGCATAGCCCTGGCGGCGGCCACGATCAGGTCGGCGCAGGCCTCGCGGCCCAGGGTCGCATTCAGGCACAGATCGTAGTTCTTGGCCTCGCCCCAGCGGTTCTCGGTGTAATAGTTGTAGTAGCTTGCACGGGCGCGGTCATGCTTGGCCAGCTGGGTCTCCCACAGGCGGTCCGGCATGTCCTTGGCGTCGGGGCGGCTCTTGGCAAACTGGATGCGGGTCTCCAGCGGCGCGTAGACGAAGGTGCGCAGCACGTTGGGGCGCTCACGCAGGACGTAGTCACCGCAGCGGCCCAGAATGACGCAGGGGCCCTCGGCGGCCAGCTCCTTGATGACGTTGCTCTGCAAAATGTAGACCTGGTCAGCCAGGGGCATCGTGTTGCCCATCATGTACAGGCTGTAGATCAGGCTGCCGCTGCGCTGGTTCTCGCTGGCGGCAATGGCCTCCTCGGTCAGACCGCTCTTTTTGGCGGCAAGGGTGATCAGCTCCTTATTATATAGGGGAATACCCAGCTTGTCGGCAACGGCCTGTGCGATCTCGCTGCCGCCGGATGCGTACTCACGCGCCATAGTGATGACCATAGGTTCCTTCATACTGATACACCTCACAATATTTTATGTAGTATGCGCAAAAAGGCATACTATTCTGCTTATATTATAACCTGATTTTGTGGAAAACGCAAGAAAAAATTGCGGGAAAGGAGCAGTGTGGGAGGGGGCTTTCGCGCCTTGCCGCCGGCGTTCGTCCCCACAAAAACTGCCCGCGGCAGAACACCGCGGGCAGGGAAAACAGAATGTAAAATTTTATTCGGTCACTTCGCCGGAAATCTCCTTGATCGCGGACACGGTTGCGGCGAGATTCTGCATGTCGCTGGGCACGATCAGCTTGGTGGCCTTGCCGTCAGCGACCTTCTCCATGGCCTCCATGCTGCGCAAGGCCAGATAGTTGTGGTTGGGGTTCGCCTCGTTGATCATGCGGATGGCATCGGCCTGTGCCTTCTGGACGGTCAGCAGGGCTTCGGCTTCGCCCTCGGCCTCGCGGATGCGCTGCTGCTTCACGGCCTCGGCGCGCAGGATGGCGGACTCCTTTTCGCCCTCGGCGCGGGTGATGGCAGCCTGCTTTTCGCCCTCGGCCAGCAGGATGGAGGCACGCTTCTCGCGGTCCGCCTTCATCTGTTTCTCCATGGCCTGGCGGATCTCCACCGGCGGCTCGATGTTTTTCAGCTCGACGCGGTTGACCTTGATGCCCCAGCGGTCCGTGGCCTCGTCAAGGCTGGCGGTGATCTTCGTGTTGATGAGGTCGCGGCTCGTCAGGGTCTCGTCCAGCGTCATCGAGCCGATGATGTCACGCAGCGTCGTGGCGGACAGGTTCTCGATGGCCTGGATCGGGCGGTTCACGCCGTAGGCGTACATCTTGGCGTCAAACACCTGAAAGAAAACGACGGTGTCGATCATCATTGTGACGTTGTCGCGGGTGATGACGGGCTGCGGCGGGAAGTCGGCGGCCTCCTCCTTCAGCGAGACCTTGCGGGAGATGCGCTCGACAAACGGCGTGCGGATGTGCAGGCCCGCGCCCCAGGTATCCTTGTAGACGCCGAGCCATTCGGTGACATAGGCGTTGGACTGCGGCACAATAACGATGCAGCGCACCAAAACCACCAGAATAATGATGAGCAGGATGGCAAAGACTAACAGCATTTGGGGGTCCTCCTTTTTCCTTTGTGATTTAAACCGCAGCCGCGTCAGCGGTCACGGGAGCGACAATAAGGATCGCACCGTCCACGGCCACGACCTTGCAGCGGGTGCCCTGCGGGAGTGTGACCTCGGCGCGGGCCTGCCAGTCCAGGCCGTCCACGCGGACCCGGCCCGGAAGGCCGGGCTCAATGTCCACAAGCACAACGCCCTGCTTGCCGATGGTCAGCGGCGAGCCGTTTGTGACAGGGGCACGGTGCGCGCCGCGCCGACTGATGAGCCGGGGCAGCATCAGGCCGAGCGTAATGGCCGATACAACGGCAAAAACAAGCATCTGCCAGCCAAAGCCGACATTAAAAAAGCTGACCAGCATGGCCGCGGCAGCGCCCACCGCAAACCAGACCGAGACAAGCGCCGTTGTGGCGGCCTCGACCATGATGAACGCCACGATGGCAACCAGCCATAAAATCGTATCAAACCACATGGAAATCTCCTTTCAGGGACAGAAAGCGGCTTTGTGACCACTTTAACATTATGACGGTATTCTGTCAAGATTGCCGAAGAAATTTTACAAAACTGCAGGAAAAGTGCAAAGGATTGCAGCCCTCCTTCGAGCGGCTATGCAGGGAGGGGTCTTGCCCACTCCGCGGCGGGGTGAGGGCACCCCGCCCTACAGTTTGCTTGTAAGGGGGGATGTAGGGCGGCATGCCCTCATGCCGCCGGGATGTGTGCGGCTGCAGCAAAGTGCCCGGGGCGTCAGGGACGCCGCCCCCTACAGCACCGACGCGCCCGGCAGGCGGGCGCTGACGGGAATTTTCACGAAAAACATCGGTTTTCCGTAAATTATTGTGATTCCAATCATACGGCTCTTTACCTTTTGAAAAAAAGTGGTATAACAGAAGCAAGTAAGGTGAACAAAGTATGCGCTGTAAACAGTGTACCACAAAACAGGAGGAGCGACAATGAAAAACTGTTTTGACCGCACACCCCACACGATGAAGGACTGGCTGCTGCTGGCGGCGGGCGTCGCGGCGGTGTTTGCCGCGGCAGACTGGCTGCCGGGCGTGCTGCGCGGGGCCGGGGCGTTTCTCGGGCTGCTGGCACCGTTTGGCTGGGGGCTGCTGCTGGCCTATGTACTGGACATACCCACGCGTTTTTTTGCGCAAAAGCTCTTTGGCGGCAGGCGCGGCGGGGCGATGGCCGTCAGCTATGCGCTGTTTTTCGGTGCGCTGGCGCTGCTGGCGGCGCTCGTCGTCCCGCAGCTCGTGCAGAGCGTGACGACCTTTGCCGGGCGGCTCGGCGCGTATGAGGAGACCATCCGCGGCCTGCTGGTCTGGGTGCAAAATACGTTCGGCATCGATACGGCTACGGCGGAACAGCTTGTGCAGATGGTGGGCACGGCACTGCAAAATTGGTTCGGCGGTTTGTCCAGCAGTGCGGCGCGTGCGGCGGCGGATTTCGTCTCCGGTGCGGCGGGGGCTGCGGGCAACGCTGTGGTGGCACTGGCCGCCAGCATCTACCTGCTCTCCGGCAAGGAGGCGCTGCTCCGCGCGGCCCGGGCGTGTCTGCACGCGGCGCTGCCGCCGCGTGCCGCGGGCAGTGTGCTGGAAATCTGCCGTCTTGCCAACAAAATTTTCAGCGGCTACATCGGCGGGCAGCTGGTGGATGCCCTGCTCGTGGGCGGGGAAACATTTGCGCTGATGTCGATCTTTGGGCTGGAATACGCGCCGCTGCTGTCCGTGCTGGTCGGCGTGACAAACATTGTCCCGGTGCTGGGGCCGTTCCTCGGTGCGGTGCCGGGGCTCATCATCCTGCTGCTGGAATTGCCCTGGAAGGCGGCAGAATTTGCCATCATTATTTTTGTGGTCCAGCAGGTGGACGGCAACTTTATTGCGCCGCGCATTCTGGGCGGGGCTACCGGCCTGCCGGGGCTGGGCGTGCTGTTGGCCATCGTGGTGGGCGGGGCGTGGTTCGGCATCCCGGGCATGGTACTGGGCGTGCCGACGCTGGCCGTGCTGGCGGCGCTGCTCAAACAGGCTGTCGGGGCAGGGCTGACGGCCCGCGGCCTGGATGAAAACGGTGAGCCGCGCCGGAATTTACCAGGCGGGCCGCAAGAAAATTAACAAGTTATTCCTTGCAATACAGGCGTGCATAGCGTACAATACTCTTGTAAAATGATGTAAAAGGAGCGGAGCATTTGAAAGAGGAACATATCTGGACCAAAAAGCCGGAGACGATGCTGGACTGGTTCTGCGTGGTCGGGGCCTGTATTGCGCTGTATCTGACTTTGAACAATCTGGGGTACTTTCTGGGGAAAATCGGTGTGTTTATCGGCATCGTGTCGCCGTTTGCGGGCGGCATAGTCATTGCCTATGTGCTTGACCCGATGGTCAAGTTCTTCTACACAAAGCTGTTTAAAGAGAAGAAAAAGACGCGCGGATTCGCGATCCTTCTGGCGTATCTGGTGGCAATTCTGCTGCTTGTGCTGCTGGCATGGCTGGTCATCCCGCAGATCGTGGACAGCATCGCCATGCTGTTTACGAACTTCCCAAGCTACATACACAGCGTACAGGATATGCTGGGCATGGTTCAGGAGCGCTTCGGCGTTGACCTGTCGTCGGCCACAAAAGTGCTGGACGATTCCGAGGCGATGGTCAAGGAGATCTACAGCATGGCCAGCGCCGCCATGCCGCAGATCGTGGCCAGCATCGGCAGCGTGGCATCGAACTTTGTGGCGATTTTCACCTCGATTGCGGCCAGCATCTATATGCTGGCGGACAAGGAGCATCTGCTCCATCAGCTGCGCACGCTGGCGCATGCCTTCCTGCCGGAAAAGGCTGCGGAAAACACGCTGCGCATCTGCCATTATGCCAACGTGAATTTCACGGGCTTCTTTGTGGGCAAGATCATTGACTCGGCCATCATCGGCGTTATCACGTTTGTGGCAATGGCGATCCTGCGGCTCGATTTTGCACTGCTCATCAGTGTGTTTATCGGCATCACGAATATTATCCCGGTATTTGGCCCCTTCATCGGTGCGATCCCCAGCATCTTCATTCTGCTGTTGGTTGACCCGATCCAGGCGGTCATCTTCGGCGTGCTGATTCTGGTCATCCAGCAGGTGGACGGCAACTTCATCGGCCCGAAGATCCTGGGCTCGTCCATCGGCATCTCTGCCTTGTGGATCCTGTTTTCCATCGTGGTCGGCGGCGACCTGTTCGGTCTTGTGGGCATGGTCGTCGGCGTGCCGCTCTTTGCGACCTTCTACGGCCTGGCGCGGGAATTTGTGCACTATATGCTGGACAAGCGCGGGCTGGACAGCGAGGGAAACCACGTTGGTGAAGTGGTGGAGGATGAGGAGAACGTGTTTGAGTGATGCAAGGGGGGAACGGGCGGTGTAATTCACGCCCGGCGAAGCCCCTCCGGCCATCGCTGGCGCTCGGCCACCTCCCCTGTGAGGGGAGGCTTTTGACGCGGGCGAAGCCGCCTGAGGGACTCTGCCCGTTTACGGCTGCCCGGCACTTGGCCCCCTCTGTCCTTTCTTTATAAAGAAAGGACCAAAGAAATTTCAGCGTCTTACCCCAAAAGCAAAGCACCTGTTTACTGCTTTTTACCGCAGCAAACAGGTGCTTATTTCTTATGGCTTTGTCTGTGGCTGATTCTGTGCGCCCGGCAGCAGGGTCACCACATCCCGCAGCAGCACCAGCGGGCTTTCGCCCTTCTGCACGCGCAGGCAGAAATAGGGTCGGCCCAGTGCATTGTACAGCACCCGATGCGGGAACTTTTCCATGACCTCGCCCAGCTGCTTTGGCCCGACGATGTCACTATACAAAATCAGCTGGTCGCCGCGCTGGACGATCTCCGCAATGCCGACGCGGGCTGCGGTCACGCGCACGAGGGAGACGTCCACCAGCCCCTGCACGCTCTTGGGCGGGCTGCCGTAGCGGTCAATCAGCTCGTCGAGCACGTCCTCGGCGTCGCTCGTCGTCTCGATGGCCGCAATGCGCTTGTATGCCTCGATGCGCCCGGCAGCGTCCGGGATATATTCCTCCGGCAGGAATGCGTCCACGGTGATGTCCACCAGGCAGTCGCTCTTGTCGGGGGCGGGGGCCTCGCCGCGGGCCGCGGCAATGGCCTGACCCAGCATCTTCACGTACAAATCGTAGCCGACGGCCTCCATGTGGCCGTGCTGGCTGTGGCCCAAAAGACTGCCCGCACCGCGGATCTGCAAGTCGCGCATCGCAATGCGGAAGCCCGACCCGAACGACGTGAACTCCCGGATGGCCGAAAGCCGCTTGGCCGCGATCTCGGTCAGCACCTTATCACGTGTGAAGGTGAAATACGCATACGCCTTGCGGGAGCTGCGTCCCACGCGCCCGCGGATCTGGTACAGCTGGCTCAATCCCATGCGGTCCGCATTTTCAATGATCAGCGTGTTGCAGTTGCGCACGTCCACGCCGGTCTCAATTAAGGTGGTGCAGACAAGGATGTCGATCTCGTTGTCCAACAATTGCTGCCACACCGACGAAATTTGTTCCTCGGTCATCTTGCCGTGAGCAATGCCGATACGCGCCCCGGGCACGAGCTTGCCCACCCGCGCGGCGCATTCCTCAATGTTGTCCACGCGGTTGTGCAGGTAGTATACCTGCCCGCCGCGGGCCAGCTCCTTGCGGATGGCCTCGGACACGATGCCCTCGTCGTACTCGAGCACATAGGTTTCAATCGGCTGGCGCTCAAACGGCGGTTGCTCAATTGTGCTCATATCGCGGATGCCCGACAGCGCCATGTTCAGCGTGCGGGGGATCGGCGTGGCCGACAGCGTCAGCATATCAACGCCGATGAAGCTCTCTTTGAGCTTTTCCTTGTGCTTGACGCCGAACCGCTGCTCCTCGTCGATGATGACAAGGCCCAGGTCCTTGAATTTCACATCGCCGGACAGCAGCCGGTGCGTGCCGACTACAATGTCCACGGTGCCGTCCTTCAGCCCGCGCAGCGTCTCCTTCTGCTCCTTGGCGGTGCGGTAGCGGGACAAAAGCCCGATGCGGATGGGGAAGGACTCCATGCGGGTCAGCGCGGTGTTGAAGTGCTGCCACGCCAGAATCGTCGTGGGGGCCAGGATCGCGCACTGCTTGCCGCCCATCACGCATTTGAACGCGGCGCGCAGTGCGACCTCGGTCTTGCCGACGCCGACGTCGCCGCAGAGCAGCCGGTCCATCGGCCACGGCTCCTCCATATCGTGCTTGATATCCGCCGCGCAGGTCAGCTGGTCGGGCGTTTCCTCATAGGCAAAGCGCTGTTCAAAATCACCCTGCCAGGTGTCGTCGGCGGGGAAGGCGTAGCCGTGCGCCTGCTTGCGGCGGGCGTACAGCTCGATCAGCTCCTTCGCCATCTGCTCCGTCGCAGCCTTGACCTTCTTGCGAGTCTTGGCCCAATCGCTGCCGCCCAGGCGGCTCAGCTTCACGTTGTCGCTGTCGCCCGGTGCAGTGTAGCGGGACAAAAGGTCCAGCTGGGTGACGGGCACGTACAGCACGTCCTTTTTGTCGTATTCGATGCGCAGATAGTCCTTTGTGACGCCCTGCACGGCCATCCGCTGGATGCCCGCGTACCGCCCGATGCCGTGGTTCTGGTGGACGACCAGATCACCCACCGAGATTTCGCTCAGGCTGTTCAGCGCGTCCTTATTGCGCTTTTTCTTTTTCTGCGCGCCGCTCACGCCGAAGGCGCGGGCCGTAAACACGGCGTATTTCGCAAACGGCAGGCTGCACCCGGCGGAAAGCTGCCCCGGCAGGATCTGCACCAACCCGGCGCTTGGCTCCGCCGCCGCGTCCGTCGTGACGTTCAGCCCTTTGGTGCGCAGGTCGGCGGCCAGACCCGCCGCCGCACGGGGCGTGCCGGCCATGACTGTGACCGCCGTGCCGCCGCTGCAAAGCGGCTGGATGTCCTCCAGCAGCGCCGCGACCTCGCCGCCCCAGGCGGGCAGCGTGTGGGCGGGTGCGTTGACGATGGCTTTCAGCGGCACATCGGGCATGCTGCGGGCAAAGTTCTCGGCGCAGAGCGTGCGGTGTGCGGCGCACTGCGCCCAGAGCCAGCCGCTCTCGGCGTAGTGCTTATCCAGCCCTGCCGCCAGCACGCCGTCCTCCAGCAGGGCGGAAAGCTCCTCGTCCCGGCGGAACGCGGTGGCGCGCTCGGCCTCCCGCAGGGAGGCCGGCTCCTCCAGGATCAGCAGCGGATCGTCAAAGTAGTCTAAAATCGTCGCGGGCTCGGGATAGCGCAGCGTGAGATATTTGTCCATGTTGACGGGCATCGCGCCGCCGTCCAGCTGTGCCAGGTCCGCAGCGGTGCAGGTCTCTAAGGCGGTGCGCCGCCTGCCGCGGGCCTTTTTGATATAGGAGCGGATCTTCTCCGCTGCGTCGGCGGGCTGACCGAACAATATCTCCCGCGCGGGGGAGACGTAGATTTTTTCAATCGGCTCGTCGCGGCGCTGGGTCGCCAGATCGAAGGTGTGCATCGTGTCGATCTCGTCGCCCCAGAACTCCATGCGGGCGGGCTGCTTCATGTCGGGCGCGTAGATGTCCGCAATGTCGCCACGGATCGAAAACTGACCCGGGCCGTCCACCTGGTCGCGCCGCGTATAGCCTGCGCCGTACAAAAGCGCGGTCAGCTCGGCGCGGGGCAGTGTGTCGCCGGGGCGCAGGCTGCGGGTGTTCGCGCAGAAATCCGCCCGCGGCGTCGTGTATTGGGTCAGGCCCTCGTCGGGCACGCAGACGGCCTGCAGCCGCCCGCCGACGAGGTCGCCCAGCACGGCCAGACGGCGGTATTCGTACTCGCGGCCCGTGCCCTCGATGGGGCGCAGCACATAGTCGCGGGCAGGGAAGACTGCCGCCGCCACGCCCAGCGCGTTCAGGTCGCCCGCAAACCGGGTCGCCTCGGCTTCGCCGGGCGTCACGATGCAGAGCGGCTTGTCGAGGGCCTTCGCCAGCGCGGCATAGACCATCGCCCGGCCCGACCCCGGTATGCCAAATAAGGCGCAAGCCCCCGGACCCCCGAGCGCCTGCGCCAGTCTTGCGTATTCGTCTGTTTTGGTGAAAAGTGCGTTGAACATAAAAGAACCCATTGTATAAAGCAAACGTAGGGCGGGGTGACCTCACCCCGCCGCGGCGGCCTGAGGTCAGGCCGCCCTACGTCTGACCGAAAATTGGCTTCTTGCTTATCAGCCGTTCAAGAACTCCGTCTTGAGCCAGCCGTAGGTGCCATTGTAGTTCACAACGACCCAGCTGCCGTCCTCATTGGTGCCCAGCGCGGTCACGCCGGTGGAGGCGGGCACCTGACCGATCTTGTCATAGTCGGTGCCGGGGCCGCCGCGCATGTTCAGGTTGTTGCCGTCGGTCACGGTGTAGGTCGGCTGCTCACCCTCATTATAATAGGTGGTGGGCTGCACGCTCAGGCCCTCGTACTCGGGCACGGGCGTGGGCTCCGGCGTCGGCTCGGGGGTGGCCTCGGGCTCGGCGGGCACCTCCTCGGCAGGGGTGCTCTCTGCGGTAAAGTTGTCGGCGGTGGGATCGTCAACGCCCTCTGCGGGGGCACTGCTGCTGATGGTATCGCCGGAGGCGGGCTGGCTGCCTCCGGTTTTGCCGTCAAAGGTGCCGCTCAGCAGCAGGACACTGAAAATGATGGAGGCGACGAGCGCTACAGCGCAGAGCACCAGACGGGTCATTGCTTTTTTACGGATTTCACTCATGATTCACGTCCCCTTAGTGGTTGAACTTGTTCTGGGCGTACTGCAGATTGTCGTCCATCAGCAGCTTGCAGGCTTCCTCAATGTCCGGGTAGCGGTCCGTCATGGCCTTGCGGTCTGCGGCAGGCAGCTTGCCCAGCACCCAGGCGGCCAGGTCGTACTGCGGGTTCGGTTTGGCGCCGATGCCGATGCGGATACGGCTGAAATGGTCGGTGCCCAGGCTGGCAATGATGCTTTTCAGCCCGTTGTGCCCGCCGGCAGAGCCGTGGGGCCGGATGCGCAGATGCCCCGGCTCCTGGGTGATGTCATCGCACAGCACAATGATGTGGTCTGCCGGGATCTTGTAAAAGTTGGCGGCGGGGGCAATGCTCTGGCCGCTCAGGTTCATGTAGGTCAGCGGCTTGAGCAGCACGACCTTGTGGCCGTTCACCTGTGCCGTGCCGTACAGGCCCTGCCATTTGGCCTTGGCAATGTCGCACTGCCACTGCGCGGCCAGATAGTCCAGCGCTTCAAAACCGGCGTTGTGGCGGGTGCCGTCATATTTCGGTTCGGGGTTGCCCAGTCCGGCAATCAGCCAGTCCGCCCCGGAGGTCATTTCGAACATAGATATATCCTTTGAAAAATCGTGAAGTACCGTAGGGGCCGGGCATGCCCGGCCCGGCAGCGTAAGATAAGCGGCTGCTTATGGGAAGGCCGCGGGGCGTCGAGGACGCCGCCCCCTGCAACGCTTTACTTCCCTTTCTTCTCCGCTTCCAGCTTCTGCTTCTTGGCGATATACTTCTCCAGCTTGCGCTCGCCCCAGCCGTCGATCTCGGCCTGCTTAGCGCGCTCGATGCCCAGCGCACCGGCGGGCACGTCATGGCCGATGGTGGAGCCGGCAGCCGTGAACGCATGGTCGCCGATGGTGACGGGTGCAACTAGGTTCGTGTTGCAGCCGATGAACGCATAGTCGCCGATGGTCGTGTGGAACTTGCCCTCGCCGTCGTAGTTGCAGGTGACGGTGCCGCAGCCGAAGTTGCAGTACTTGCCCACCGTGGCATCGCCGATGTAGGTCAGGTGGCTGACCGTGTTGCCCTCGGCAAAGTCGGCGTTCTTCGTTTCGACATAAGCGCCCAGATGGCAGCCCTCGGCGGTTTTGGTGCCGACGCGCACATGGGTGAAGGGACCGATCTTGTTGTTGGGGCCGATGTGGCTCCCATAGCACTGGCTGGCATTGATCGTGGATCCGGCGTCAACGACGGTATCCTCCAGCAGGGTGTTGGGGCCGATGACGCAGTCCGGGCCGATGACCGTCTGGCCGCGCAGGATGCAGCCCGGCAGGATGGTCGCACCGGGGGCGATGATGACCTCCGGCTCAATGCAGACGTTATCACTGATAAAATTCACGCCGTTATCCAGATGGCGCTCAAACGTGGCGGCATAGCGCTGCTGTGCCAGCTCGAAATTCTCTCTTGCGGTAGACATATAGCGGTTCTTCCTTTATACACTCATTTCGTGCCCGCGGCGCACGGGGGCTGCCGACGGACCTTATACCTATATATTGTATAACATGCGGCGCATTTTAGCAAGCCGAAAAACGCCGTTCGCCGTAAAAATTTACCGCGGCACTCGAAAAGAAAAAAGTGACAGTTCAAAAAATATTTCAAACTTCCCACCCATTATAAAATACACGATTTTTGTGCAAATTGCAATACCTGAACCAAAAAAGTTTGGCTACTTTTCAGCGAAACTATTGAGCATTTTTTTAACAATCTACTGGAAATCTGTCTTTCGGTCTGTTATAATGGACTATGCAAACATGATTTATGTGATGCAAACACGTCACCAATTTGGGAGGTAACTATGAGCAAGAAATTCTTGTATCTGTTCAAAGAGGGCCATGACGCCTTCGGCGGCGACCAGACCACCATGAAGAACACTCTGGGTGGTAAGGGTGCCGGCCTGGCCGAGATGACCCACGCCGGCATGCCGGTTCCGCAGGGCTTCACCATCACCACCGAGGCCTGCACCCAGTACTATGCTGACAACCGCGAGATCAACGATGAGATCAAGGCAGACATCTTCAAATACATGGGCATCCTCGAGGAGCAGACCGGTAAGACCTTCGGCTCCATCGAGAACCCCCTGCTGGTTTCCGTCCGTTCCGGCGCACGTCAGTCCATGCCCGGCATGATGGACACCATCCTGAACCTCGGCCTGAACGATCAGGCTGTTGAGGGTCTGGCCAAAAAGACCAACAATCCCCGTTTTGCCTACGACTGCTACCGCCGCTTCATCCAGATGTACTCTGACGTCGTCATGGAGCTGGGCAAGAGCTTCTTCGAGGAGCGCATCGACGCTATGAAGGAGCGCAAGGGCGTCAAGCAGGACGTTGAGCTGGACGCCAACGACCTGAAGGAGCTCGTCAAGGAGTTCAAGCAGATCTACCTTGAGAAGCAGGGCGAGGAGTTCCCGCAGGATCCCAAGGAGCAGCTGATCGGTGCCGTCAAGGCCGTTTTCCGTTCCTGGGATAACCCCCGCGCCAACGTGTATCGTAAGATGAACGAAATCCCCTACGAGTGGGGCACTGCCGTCAACGTGCAGCAGATGGCCTTCGGTAACTCCGGTATGCGTTCCGGCACCGGCGTTGCCTTCACCCGTAACCCCGCCACCGGCGAGAAGAAGCTGATGGGCGAGTACCTGATCAACGCTCAGGGCGAGGACGTCGTCGCCGGTATCCGTACTCCTTCTCCTATCAGCAAGCTGCATGAGGAGATGCCCGAGGTCTACGATCAGTTCGTTGAGATCGCTACCCGCCTCGAGAACTACTACAAGGATATGCAGGACATGGAGTTCACCATCGAGGATGGCAAGCTCTTCATGCTGCAGACCCGTAACGGCAAGCGCACCGCCCAGGCTGCTCTGCAGATCGCCTGCGACCTGGTCGACGAGGGCGTTATCGACGAAAAGACCGCTGTTCTGCGCGTCGAGCCCAAGCAGCTGGACACCCTGCTGCACCCGCAGTTTGATGCTGCCGCTCTGAAGGCCGCCGAGGCAATCGGCAAGGGCCTGGCCGCTTCTCCGGGATCTGCCTGCGGCCGCGTCGTCTTCTCTGCTGAGGACGCCGAGGAGAAGGTCAAGGACGATGCCTGGAAGAAGGTCGTTCTGGTCCGTCTCGAGACCTCTCCCGAGGACATCGTCGGCATGCAGGTCTCTCAGGGCATCCTGACCGTCCGCGGCGGTATGACCAGCCACGCTGCTGTTGTCGCCCGCGGCATGGGCACCTGCTGCGTCTCCGGCTGCGGCAACGATAACGACGTCGCCATCGACTATGACGCCAAGGTCATCACCATCAACGGCCACACCTTCCACGAGGGTGACTGGATGAGCATCGACGGCTCCACCGGCAACGTCTACGAGGGCCAGATCGCTACCGTCGCTTCCACCGAGAACGCCAACTTCAAGCGCTTCATGGGCTGGGCTGACGCAAACCGCCAGATGAAGGTCATGACCAACGCCGACAACCCGCGTGACGCGCAGAACGCCGTTGACATGGGTGCCGAGGGCATCGGTCTGTGCCGTACCGAGCACATGTTCTTCGCCGAGGACCGCATCAAGGCTGTCCGTGAGATGATCTGCGCCCGTACCGTTGAGGAGCGCAAGGCTGCCCTGGCTAAGGTCGAGCCGTTCCAGGAGGCCGACTTCACCGCTATGTACCGCATCATGGGCGAGCGTCCGATGACCATCCGTTATCTGGATCCGCCGCTGCATGAGTTCCTGCCCACCAAGGCCGAGGACATCGAGGCTCTGGCTAAGGACATGGGTATGACCACCGAGGAGCTGAACAACGTTGTTGTCAGCCTGCACGAGTTCAACCCCATGATGGGTCACCGTGGCTGCCGTCTGGCTGTTACCTATCCCGAGATCGCCGAGATGCAGACCAACGCTGTCATCAAGGCTGCCCTCAAGGTTTCTGCCGAAACCGGCAAGATGATCACCCCCCACATCATGATTCCTCTGGTTGGCGAGGTCAAGGAGCTGAAGTTTGTCAAGGACGTTGTCGTCAAGACTGCCGATGCCCTGATCGCCGCTGCCGGTGTTGACATGAAGTACGAGGTCGGCACCATGATCGAGATCCCGCGTGCCGCTCTGACCGCCGGCGAGATCGCCAAGGAAGCTGACTTCTTCAGCTTCGGCACCAACGACCTGACCCAGATGACCTTCGGCTTCAGCCGTGATGACGCTGCCAAGTTCCTGGGCGCATACTACGAGAACAAGATCTACGAGAGCGATCCGTTCCAGCATCTGGATCAGGTCGGCGTCGGCAAGCTGGTCAAGATGGCTGCCCATGATGGCCGCGAGACCCGCCCCAATCTGGGTCTGGGCATCTGCGGCGAGCACGGCGGCGATCCCACGAGCGTGGAGTTCTGCCACAACGTCGGTCTGGACTACGTCAGCTGCTCTCCCTTCCGTGTGCCTATCGCCCGTCTGGCTGCTGCTCAGGCTGCTATTAAAAACCCGAGAGCGTAAGGATTTTATAGCGAATTATCGTTAAAAATCAAGTATAAAATAAGGCTCACCGTCAATTTTGGCGGTGGGCCTTATTTGTTTGCTCATGTATGAGGTGAATTGCGTTTAACACAGAGCTGCTTCCCAGAAGCATCACAGATACACCTCCACAGTCAGGTCGGTCCACGCTGCACGGCGGAACTGGTGGGGCATCTTGTTGGCTTCCCGGTAACGCTTGGCGGTCTCAAAGTCGATGGTGAAGGTAAGAATGGGCTTTTCCGATACAGCCGTCAGATTGGTGCGCTCCTCTTTGGACTTCTTGCAGCCGGTGTTCAGCTTCCAGCGGTAGGAGTAATCGGCAATGGGGGTGACCACTTCAACGAACTGGTCAATCAATTCGGGAGCAAGACGGGCACCGTGCACATCGACCTTCTGAGAGAGAAAATCGTAGATCGCTTTCATGTCCGAAGAAACCGTCTGCGGTTCGGGCGCAGGGGAGAGGGCTTTCAGTTCCTGCTCCAAGCGGTCAATCTCATCATCAGCCTGTTTACAGAGGGCTTGGTATTCCTCTCTTGGCAGTTCGCCGTCTGCACGCATGGCAGCGTAGTTCAGCTTGCGCTTTTTGATTTTTTCAATCTTGCTCTGAATCGGTGCAGCGGACATTCGTGCGGTGGCTTTTCCGTTCTGGCAGCTTTCGATCATCTTGCAGGCACGAAGGATGGCTTTATTCTGATTGCCCCAGACCTTTTCAAAGATCTTCTTCGCCATCAGTTCCAGCTTCCACTCCGGGATAGAAATGGCATCACAACTGAGCTGTTCGGTCATGTTGTGCTCCAGAACGAAGGAACGGGTCGGGTTGACGGTTCGCATATTGCACTGGTAGCCAAAGACCGGCGTTCCGTCCTTCAGTTTGCGCCAGTTGAAAATGCGGTAGGAAGAACCGCAGCGGCAACGAAGCTTTGCGACCCATAAATATTTGGTGCTGTCAATGCCCTTGCGTCGTGTTTCTCCATCAGGAAGACGCAGATTGACAATACGGCTTTTACGGATGCGCTCACATTCATGCCAGAGGGCTTCTGATACGATCGGCTCAAAGTTGCCTTTTACATAGACGTAGGAAGTTTCGTCCAGATTGTTGATGCGTTTCTTTTCAAGATAGTTGTTGACCTTGGACTTGTTGTAGCAGACATAGCCCATATACGTTGCGTTACGAAGGATGCGGCTGATTTTTGTACAGGACCAACTGACGTTTCCGTGCCCATCCTTACGACCCAGCCGGGAAAGTTCATTGACGATCGCCTTTTCCCCGTAGCCCTGAGAATAGAGCGTGAAAACCATTCGTATGGTAGCAGCCTGTTCCTCGTTGATAACGTATGTACGGTTGACCTTGTCCCGGTCATAGCCGATAATGTTGCCGCTGCCGTAAAGTACGCCGTTCTGCCGGCTTATCTTCTGCCCGGCAAGAACACGCTCTGAGATCTTGCGGCTTTCCTCCTGTGCCATGGTTGCCATGATGGAAAGCCGGAGTTCGCCATCGCCGTCCATCGTCCAGATGTTGTCGGATACGAAAAAGACCTCTACGCCGAAATTGCGGAGTTCACGGGTGAGCTGAAGGGTATCGACGGTGTTGCGGGCAAAGCGGCAGACCTCACGCGTAACGATCAGATCGAATTTTCCGCATTTGGCATCGGAAAGCATTTTCATAAAGGCCGGGCGCTTTTTGGCGGAGGTTCCGGTGATGCCCTCGTCGATATAGCGGTCAACGACCTGCCAGTTGGGATGATACCGAAGCTGGTCATCGTACCATTGCATCTGGTTGCCAAGCGCATCGACCTGCGCTTCATGCTGGGTGGAAACACGACCGTAAAAGACAATGCGGCGGTCACGGTCCTTGTCCAATGGGAATTGCCCAAAGTACATTCTTTGCGTGATGTTCATATCGCTGTACCTCCTTTGCCCGTAGTATAGAAGATTGCGAAGGGAATATGTAGGATGTCGCCGGTGTCAGCGACATCCTTGACATTACGCAGAATATCTGCTAAGGACCTGATGATAGACCTCAGCAGAGATCAGGTTGTTGTCAAATAAAATAGAAATCAGCTTCAGTGCAGTTGCATCGATGCTGAAAACATCGGGAGGAACAGCGGGGGAAAGGGGAGAGCAGGCGTTCTTGTTGATATTATCGACCTCCGTTCAGATCCAGACTGTTCATCAGGGCTTCGTTGATCTGGTACATTTCGTCCGGCGTAGTCTGCCCTAGGAGCCGCTGGATGCGTTCTTTATCAATGGTGAAGATCTGTTCCAGCAGCACCATAGAGGGCCTTGAAAAAGCTGGATTTCGGTCAATGAGAACATGGGTAGGCTGTTTTGGCTTTTTGGTGACTTTTGAGGTCACAGCAGCCACGATCACAGTCGGCGCAAATTTATTTCCTGTATTATTTTGAATTACAATAACGGGACGTTTACCTCCCTGCTCAGAACCATAGTGCGGGTCAAGGTCTGCATAGTAGATCTCGCCCCGGAGAAAACCAAAGTCTTTTGTTACATATACGGTGGCGGTCAACCCCCTTTTCCTTATGTAGGCAAAAGCCGCCCTTGCGGACGGCTTCTGCGATGTGAAAGTAGACCTGCATGAAGAAGTAAGTTCACTGCTTGATGGGAAGATTGAAGCGGCGGCTGGAGCCGTTGTAGGTGCGAAGGATCAGCATCATATACTTGTAGCTGACGGTGCCGCTCAGGGATTTCTCATCCCGCACCAGCGTCATAGGGTGAATGGCTTGCAGACGCTTCACCAGACGCTCCGGGTCATACTCGCCCTGATACAGAGCCACAAAGCGAACCATGCCCTGCAGGATGCCGGAGCGGAGGGAATCGGGGTCACCCTCCCAGCCCTTTGCCAGCATGGTCAGGGCTTCTTTGTAAAGGTCTGCGCCGTAGGCTTTGTACTCCTTGAAAGCCGTGCGGATGCAGATAATCTTCCACGGAGCACGGTAGTTGTCCAGACCGAGCTGCAGGCCGGTGCTTTCGGTGGCTTTCACGAATGCGAGAGATTCCGGGTCTTTGCCCACCAAAGCGGCGCGCAGCTCTGCACCAGCGGTCAGCGGCGTGGAAACGCCCGTCTGCCGGGAAAACAGCATGGCTTCTTCTTCCTCTGTCAGTCCCTCGTATACTTTGCAGATGATCGGAAGATCCTGCCCGCCGTTCATCGCCCGACGGGTCACGATGGTATGCTGACCGTCAAAGACGAAGTAGTGACCGTCCCGGTAGCTGACCTTGGGCGGGTTGGCGATCAGTTCGGTGAACTCCGCCGACATCTTTTCGACATTGGGGATGTTCAGCTTGCGCTGATATTCCGCAGGGATTTCGAGAAAGGCACTGTTGATGACCTTTTCTTCGTAAGGCCGCTGAGCGAAAAGAGCTTCGATGATGGCTTCATCGGTGATTTCAGGCATAATCTCAGGCATAGTGCTGACGCAGTTCATATTTTTCATAGCAGTTCCTCCATTTTATCTTCCAGATTTTTCAGGTAATCTCTCAGCTTCTGAATTGTTCGCTCTACGGATGCACGGTTCTCTGCATCGGACAGAATATCGGGATATTCCCGGAAAACACTTTCCCAGCGGCGCATCATACTGTTGGCGGCTCCCGATACCTCGCAAAGCATCGCTGTACCATCGGCAAGTCGTTTGGGTACATAACGGCTGTTTGCGATTTCAAGAATCTGCTGACGGTCAACTTTCAACGGTTCATTCTCCTTTTGTGGAAAGATCAGCTCGGATGGAGCAGGAGTGGACGTTGGTTCTTCGTCAGGCGCTTCTTCATCGGATGTACTGACATCGGGCAGCGGTGCGGCTACGGCTGGGGGAGCTTTCAGCTTTTGTGCAGGCGGCTTTGATGGCTTCTGCTCTTTTGATTTGCAGATCTCTGCCACCAGAGCCGGACGTTCTTCGGGAGGGGCGCGGGCAACGGATGCAATCTCGGCGGCGGTCGGCTTGACCTCGCCGGAAAGCACTTTCTGCCGTGTGCCGGGAACAGCTTCTTCGGCAGCGTCCAAACCTTTAGCATAATGTTCGGCTTCAATCACATACGTTCTTCCTACACCGCTTTCCGCAGCGACTTTATAACAGGTTTTGGGTGCGCCGATCAGGTTACGCTTTCCGTAACCTGATTTTGCAGCAGGACTTTTTCTATCACCGCCGTTGGCGCATTTCTCAGCTTCATACTGCTTACCGATAAGGTACTTCTTCTGTTCCGGGGTAAGGTTGCGTCGCCCTAGCTGGTTTTTGCAGATCCAGATAATTGCTTCATAGCGGCTTGCAAAATCTTTCTCGTGGACGGTGAAAGGGATCTCCGGGTGCTTCTTGGCGATGGTGTAGCGGTTGTGCCCATCCACGATCAAGCCCTGCCATACGATGATGGGATTGATGATACGGCCATCCCGCAGGATGTTGGCTTCGAGCTGGTTCAGTTCTTCAAAGGTAAGCGGCGGGATCTTGCCCTGGAACTCCGGGTCAATCTTAAGCGCATTCAGATTCATCATCGAACCGTCCCTTCTTAAAGTAGGTGGATTTCGGGCTGGTGGGCTGGATGTAGTAGTCGTAGCCGAAGTTGGTCTGGCAGTAGGTGCAAGGCTCCTTGGTGAGCTGATAGG
>OHUV01000670.1_pt1 | contig 21752 bp, 17 predicted proteins | sample 1579281 | NCBI WGS metagenome assembly OHUV01 (sample SAMEA3882515, study PRJEB24775) | human gut metagenome | biome: human-associated habitat; feature: intestine environment; material: feces | place: Netherlands | collected 2009/2010
ACGAAGGTATGCGAAAGAGACATGCTAGTCAATACGCCAATTTTGGAAGCTTACTTTCCTGTTTCTGCTACGGTTACACAGAACAGTCCGGGTTCTTCGGGACGGCTCCATGTGGTTCCAGTCTGTTTCTTTCTGCAATCTGGGTAGATGGTCTTCAGAAGGTTTCCCCATTAAAATCAAATCGGTCATTAGAGAATGATAGTAAGACCATTTCTATGACCGATTTAATTTGGTAAAAAGTGGCTTAGTTTTGTTTATATACAGGAAATCTTCTGCTGAAAATGATGCATCCAATCTTGATTGACAATCCAATTAAAAGTCAGATAATGTTGTAGGAAAATGATATTTTTATCACAAATATTTCCTTGTATCTTTACGCCATCTTTTGCTCTTATAAACCGTATACTCCAATATTCTCCGAGTGGGGCTAAAAGCACTTCACTTATTTTTTCTTCTTGGAATAAGGTTAAATCTTGTTTAAAGGAGATAAGTTCGTCTGTGCTTATGTTGGTATTCATTAGTACCTGGAAAAAAGATTCTTTTAATTTTATGTTCATATGGATATAATCATTGAACTCAAGCTTTTCTTTTTGAATGAAATCGATGTTGCAAATGTTAGGATAGGTAGAGTCGATACTTTCCACACAAGGCTTGACTTGTGATATTTCGTGAATAAAGTTTAACAACTTAGGAATAAAACTTTGGTCAAAATCTAAATGTAATGTAAATTCAGTTCTGCTATCTGACTTTTTAGTAAGATGTACATATTGATAGATATGCCCAAACTGATTTGATTCCAATTCAATATATAGTGAATAATCATCTGAAATAAATGAAATTTTATGGCTTATTCCATGATATAAATCTTGTAATTCTTTCTCAAAATTAATGATTTGTGTAATATTGGTCTTATAACATTCGGAAATATTAAAGATGGAATATTCAAACTGTACATTAAATAATAATGTCCCATTTTGTTGATTATAAGAAAAATTGTACCATGTCATGTAAGGTACATTTTTAGAATCGTAAAATATTATTTCTTGCATAAATTTATGTTTTTTGATTTGTAAAACCGTATTGATGTTATATTGCTAAAATAGTACATTTTTGTCAGGAATCGGATCTCGGTTTTCCCTTCTTTTTTGACGAGGAGTGCAGGCGCTTCGTAACAGTCTCCTCCTACATAGAGCCTTTCCTCCGTTCTGCTGCTGTCGCAATGGGCTTCATAGTTCCCTCCGAGGTAATACCTTGTGTATACCGTCTTTCCCTCTTCGGCCATTCTCATCCGTACCCTGTCGAACTGAGCATTGTAGGTGAATTCCGCCTTTCTGTTTCCTTCCTCTATCCATGCGGGTCTGTCTGCGGCAGTATATCCCACCTGTAGTCCGCTGTGTATGCAGGCTTCCTTTTCCGGTGTATTTCCTGTAGCGGCATAGGGTCGGTTGGGGTTGGTATATACCATGTCTCCTACATCCCCTTTGCGCATAATGTTTCCGTCGGGTGCTTCTTCCCTGACACTTTCCACCCTTCCGTATGCATTGTAGGTGTAGTAGGTGGCAGTACCGTTGTCGGAAACGGCGGAGAGAAGCAGGTCTTTATCGATAGCAAATAAAAAATATTGCTGTTCGACAAAACTTTTTAAATCATCAATAACCTGTTGATATACATAAAATTATGTGGCAACTTCAATAAGTAGCATTCATAAAATATTGATAATCACTCTATTGAATATCTTTATCTGACACTGATAATAAAAAACGTTATCTGCATCAAATATTTTGAAACAGATAACGTTTAATAGAGTTTATGTTGTAGTCGTCTTAAATTTATAAATTAATCTGAAAAGGATTAAAATATGATTATTATTGAATGCTAATTCCATTATTATAATTTTCTACAACAATAAGATTGACAGTTGGATATTCCATTGCTAATTGTTGAAGTAATAATTTTACATCCTCCCAAGGTAATCCTCCTAATCCTGCTCCTATTTTAGGCATAGCTATATCTTTTACGTGTTGTTCTGTTGCTAACTTTAACATTTTTCTAACAGATAATTCAATGGCCTCCAAGGTCGCATTGGTTCTCCATGTTTTTTGAGTACCTAAATTGTATATACGTTGAGTTCCTTGTACAAATTCAAAAACATCTCCTGGATGGAATTGATTTTGCAAACATTTTTTTCTGTATTGTAAATACATTTGAGGAAAACGTTTTTTGAATTGTAATGCAATACCTTTTCCCATAGCTCCGGCACAATTGCACCCATGAGCATAACAACTAATTCCTGATATGGAGAATATGTCTCCATAAGCTATAAACTTTATCATACAATAATTACACTTAATAATGTTTTTAAAATTTAATTTTAAATATGCTTACTCCACCTCCAACTATTCTATTGTTAAGATTTAATGGCTGATTATTAGGAAGTAAAAAATTGTGTGGTCCATTTTTTATTATATTTAATCCCGATACATCTATTTTTATGAAATGAGTTAGATGGGATTATAAATCTTGGAAATATAAATGAACTTTTTGGGCTTGTTGTATAAATTCTTTTTTTATGCATATTTTGTTTGAGATACAAAATATACAACAGTCATATACTCTAAGTAATAACTCATTATGATTAGAGAAAATGGCGAAATGGATTAAGAATGAAGGCAGATCGCTATTTCTTATTAAATCCATATAAGAAACCAAATTTTCTTTACTTATTTGATAATAATGACTAAACTCATAATGTTGATGGTTAAATTCAGTATTGATTCTAAATTTTTCAAGTGTTTGAAAAGCAGAGCAATCTTCTAACTCAAAACTGTCAATAGCCAATATTGAGTTGTTAGGGAGTTGAGAGAAAATTTGAATCAAACCATATTGCTGTAAAGGAATATACATATCTTGAACAGCAATATCATTTTCTTCACATTGGGTAATAAACTCCTCTGATAGTTTTATTTTATCAGATATACAAAATAGTCCTTTATAAACAGCTGCTAATGGTTCCCAATAGGTTTCTTGACAAGCGAAATATTCAGAATCTATTAGGTATTTGGAGACATTTACATTCTCTAATATTTGAATAAAGATTTGTATATTAGATTTATCTATCTGGATAAAAACTCCAGATAGATAAATGCAAGTACTAAAATTAAATTTTATCTCATAGTCTTTAATTAAGTTAAAGATATAATCATTTCTAATACTTTGATTATTAATTCTTATTATGGAATTATCCGGAAGTTGAGAAATGATTTGAATTAATCCTCTTGTTTGTAATTTGTTCTGCATATCATTTAATGTATTTATTTACTAAATTTAGAAAAATATGAAAATTTTCCACTTTGGTACCAGGTATAGGGGTGCGTATCCATTTTCCATCTCTTAAATAAAAGAGTTCTATATTTGCATGGCGTACATAATCTTGAGAATGTAAATTCATATCTTTAAAAACATTATTAACTCCTGTATGTGTTTCTACTCTAAAATGTATTTTTAAATCTCCTTCTATTAAAGTTACTCTAACTTCTTGTGTATTAGTTACAGGTTGCAATCCAGGTTTTAATCTTTTTGCAATATTACTAATTTTTTCATTGCTACCTATAGAAGGTTGTGGACTACTTGCAAGAGGGGTGTCAGGTTTAGGCATTTTAGGCATAGCATCCGGCACAGAGTTTAATGATCCGGTTTCTCCTACAGGTGTATTCTTCCACGAGAACATTCCTCTTCCCTGTGCGATGGTATTTCCATGCCAGAAGTTCTGTCCTTTGGCGATGGCTGTTCCTCCTCCAATGACTCCTCCTAATGCACCTCCACATATCGCTCCGGAAAAAGCTCCCATAGTCCCGTTTCCCAATGCATTGAGAAAACCTCCTCCTGCCATGAGTGTATTTCCTGTTCCGAGTGTGAATCCTGAAGCGGCTCCTCCCACCATTCCTGAAATCGCTCCACCGATAAATCCTGCCCCTCCGACAGCTCCTCCGACCAGTGGTCCCAATGCTCCGGCAGCAGCTCCCACACCGAAGTATCCAAGAAACTGCCCAAAGTTACTAATATTATCCCAATGTGTTGCTACATTGATGGCTCCGCCTATGAGTGCTCCCGCTATGATCCATCCGATAATTTCCCCGTTCTTGTCCACATAGCACAGAGGTCTGTTCATACAGTATCCGTACCTGTTCATGGCCTGTGTAAAGTCCGGCAGTTGTACGTAGGGGTCCGGACTCAGGAACCGTCCCAGTATGGGATCGTACAGTCTCGCATTCATGTGGATAAGCCCGAATCCGTCCAGGTGTTCGTGTCCCGTAAACCCTCTTCCTGTCATCAGGCTTGGCACTTCTGTACCGGTATAGATTTCCTGTGTATCGGGGGCTCTTCTGCTTCCCCATGCATCGAAGCTGTTTTCCTCAATGATGTTTCCTTCGTTGTCTGCCACCTGCAGGATGCTTCCTAGATAGTCCCGGTGCAGGAAGCGGATATCGGTTTTCCCTTCTTTTTTGACGAAGAGTGCAGGCGCTTCGTAACAGCCTCCTCCTACATAGAGCCTTTCCTCCGTTCCGCTGCTATCGCAATGGACTTCATAGTTCCCTCCGAGATAATACCTTGTGTATACCGTCTTTCCCTCTTCGGCCATTCTCATCCGTACCCTGTCGAACTGAGCATTGTAGGTGAATTCCGCCTTTCTGTTTCCTTCCTCTATCCATGCGGGTCTGTCTGCGGCAGTATATCCCACCTGTAGTCCGCTGTGTATGCAGGCTTCCTTTTCCGGTGTATTTCCTGTAACGGCATAGGGACGGTTGGGGTTGGTATATACCATGTCTCCTGCATCCCCTTTCCGTATGATGTTTCCGTCAGGTGCTTCTTCCCTGACACTTTCCACCTTTCCGTATGCATCATAAGTGTAGTAGGTGGTAGATACTGATCGCTTAACCGATATAGATTGTCTCTATAAAAAAACCATTCCAACACCTTAATCGTAAGGTATCGAAATGGCTTATTAAATAAAGATGATTTTGGATTTATCTGGACTCAGTTTCCATCACCTTTTTCAATTTTTCTGCAAATTCCAGATAATCTTGTAATGCGTTTCTTGCTCCACGGGTAAAACGGGAGTTTTCATCCTCTTTCATCCAACCGGATAAATCAGTCTCAAATTTTTGAATGTAATAATTCAATCTCCATAAAGCGAGGTCTTTTCGCCCTTCCAAATAGTATGCAATGGGTAATCCCCTATAACACCAAGATTCTAACTTGGAGTAAATAAAACCACTTTCCATTTCTGCGATCAAATTTTTTCTGTCCGATATATAGTCCATATATGGAATGGCTTTTTCAACAATCGCTTGTGTCATATCGTCTATTTGTGGAATTATATCTTCCTCTTTTCGGAATCTCCAGCATAAGTCATCAGTTCTCACAATGTTGAGTAGCATAGTATAAAAAGTACTATAGATATAATGGGGGGAATGCCAATGTAAATCAAAAAACTTTCGCTTCAAATTGAATTCGTCCTTATAGCCTACTGCAATCCCTGGATATATAGCTTTTACACCAGGATGAAAATAGGTGGGAGGAAATTCCATTCTTTGCCACACATTCTTGCTTATATCTCTAGTGAAACAGTTTCCACTTCGTTTTACAAATCCATACGGTGCAAAACGTTCTGCTAAAACTTGTATAATTTGTTTTTGTAGTTCTTTCATTTTTTATCATTGATTAGTTGAATTGAATTTTATAGAAATCATATATTCTAAGTGAGATAAGGCTATATGAATCTAATAAGCAAATTTAAAAATAATGTCTGTAAATTACAATATATTTTCCTATATATTTCCCTCCTACCAAATTGTTGAAGGCTGGTACCTTTTTTGCATTATCCCCAATAGGAATAAAAGGTGGAGTTTGCTTTTGCATTATAGGAATATTGATTTTTTGGTTAGGAGTCATTCTTGCTGTAGGCCCATTCTTTACTTCAAACAAATGCAGAGTTCCGTCTTTTTCTCCAACAAAATCAAAACGGTTCCGTATTCCATTCAATTCTACTGTAACTTCTTTTTGAATTACTACCCCTCCTTCATCTTGAAATTCAGCGATAGCCCTATTGACTCCCTCCTGACCTTTTTGGTATGGAGTAAGCCGTTGTGCTTGTCCAGATGTGGTTGTCGGTTCTGAGATCTTAATTACAACTAGCTGTTGGTAGGGAAGGGAACTCCTCACCGCGATACACACCTCTGCCAGTTGGGAAGGTATACGGGAGAGGTGGAAACTATATACATTCCGAAAATACCGGAGATGAAGGACGACCGCTATGTGCAACTATATGATGTGTCGGCAGCTGCCAACCTGCGTACCATGCTGATGAACCGCAACCAATATGTGTTGGGAAAGATTGTTATTCCCAATATATCTTCGTGCGACGGAGCGGTATATGTGAGCGGAAACAGTATGTATCCACTGCTGAAATCGGGTGACATCATTGGTTTCAAGGAAATCAGCGATTTTCATCATCTTATCTATGGAGAAATGTATCTGGTATCGTTCTGTCTGGATGGTGATGATTACTTAGTGGTGAAATATGTCAACCGGTCAGAGAATCCAGGATGTATTCTGCTGGTAAGCTACAATCCGCATCATCAGCCGATGGATTTACCAATAGAGAATATTCAGGCAATGGCTATCGTGAAGTTCTCTATCCGCAAGAATATGATGTAAAAAGTATTACCTTCTTGGAATTCAACTGTTAGAATATCGTCTTCCCTGCAAGCTCCGAGCACTACAGAAAACAGCAATAAGATAGTCAAGAAGTGTTTCATAGTTTTTGCTCTTTTAAATCAACCTTAAAGATATAAAAAACTGAAACACTTAAAGTTTAAGAATAAAATCAATCACATTTTTAAAATATTCTTAGAGAAGTAACGATAAATGCACTGTAATGTTCTTTTATCCAAAGTATCACAGAAAGACGCAGGAGTCACAAGAGCCTCTTACAGCCAAAACAAAAGAATCATGCGCAGATAACTCAATTTCTCGCGTAAAATTTTCAATGCCTTATACATGTGTGCTTCTACCGTACGCAAGGAAATACCCATCACATCAGCTATATCCTTATTCTTCATGTCGTGCAGGTAGCTGAGCTTAAATACTTCTTTACACTTATCAGGAAGTTCATCTATTGCCTGCCTGATTTCCGAACGCAGTTCGCGGTTCTCTATCCGCTTGATAACTTCCGAATGATCGGGCTGATAGTATGCTGTTCTTTTCTGATAAAACTCTATTTCGGCTGCACTGTAATTCTCGGCTACAGCCTTATGTTTCAACAGATTGATTGCCTTGGTATAGATAGACCTGTAAAGAAAGGCCTGAATCTGCTCGCCAAATTCTACAGAGTCCTGCCTTCTCCATATTTCGACAAATACATCTTGAACTATATCTTCTGCATCATCCTCTCCTACAAGGCGAGTTGCATAAAACAGAAGTCCGGCATAGTAGCGTCGAAATAAAGCTTTATATGTATCTTCAAAATTTCCTCTCATCTAGTATTTCAAGGCTAATCTGTGGGCAAATGTAACGATTTGAGAGAAATGAACCAACGAAATAAGTGTTTTTCTCTTATTTCTTGTTATATTTACAAATCAAATACTAATATTATGAGATTGAAGACAATTCCACTTTACGCAGTTCTGGCATTTGCCGCATGTACATCACCGAACCAATCTTCGAACATGACAGAAGATTACACTCAATACGTCAATCCGTTTATCGGAACTGACTTTACAGGAAATACTTATCCGGGTGCTCAGGTTCCCTTTGGAATGGTGCAGCTCAGTCCAGACAATGGATTGCCTGGATGGGACAGAATTTCCGGATATTTCTATCCGGACAGTACGATTGCTGGATTCAGCCATACGCATCTCTCGGGTACAGGCGCGGGCGATCTTTACGACGTTTCGTTCATGCCGGTTACGCTTCCGTACAAAGAAGCTGAAGCTCCGCTGGGTATTCATTCTAAATTTTCACATGCCAACGAAAGTGCTTATGCCGGATATTATCAGGTAAAGTTGGACGATTATAATATCAATGTAGAACTGACTGCTACAGAGCGTTGCGGTATCCAGCGTTATACATTCCCGAAAGCCGAAGCAGCTATCTTCCTGAACCTGTCAAAGGCTATGAACTGGGATGCGACACAAGATTCTCATATTGAAGCTGTCGACTCGGTTACTATCAGGGGATATCGCTATTCAGACGGCTGGGCACGCGGACAGAAGATTTATTTCTGTACCCGTTTCTCACGTCCGTTCAATGCAATGACAATTGACTCTACGGCTATCGAGAAAGACGGCAAGCGCATCGGAACTGGAGTTATCGCCCGCTTCGATTACACAACTGAAGAAAATGAGCAGATCACACTGGCAACTGCTATCTCAGGAGTAAGCATGGAAGGAGCTGCCAAGAACTTGCAGGCTGAAGCACCCGACAATAACTTCGATACATATCTGGAAAAGGCTAAAGATATGTGGAACAAGGAACTTGCCAAGATACAGATAGATACTCCCGACAAGGATGAAAAGACTGTTTTCTACACGGCTTTGTATCACAGTATGCTGGCTCCTACTATATATAGTGATGTAGACGGCTCTTATTATGGCCCAGACAAACAGGTGCATCATGCCGACGGATGGACAAACTATAGTACATTCTCGTTATGGGATACTTACCGTGCATCGCATCCGTTGTTTACTTATACGCAGCCTGAGCGCACCAACGATATGGTTAAATCGTTCCTGGCATTTTACGAACAGAACGGACGCTTGCCGGTATGGAATTTCTATGGAAGTGAAACAGACATGATGATTGGTTACCATGCCGTACCAGTGATCGTAGATGCTTACCTGAAAGGTATCGGCGACTTTGACGCAGAAAAAGCACTGGCTGCCTGTGTGGCAACGGCTAACATCGATGAATATCGTGGCATAGGAGTGTACAAAGAAAAAGGCTATATTCCTTATGACCTGCACGATCAGTATAATAATGAGAACTGGTCGCTTTCTAAAACACTTGAATATGCTTTCGACGACTATTGTATAGCCGAAATGGCAAAGAAGATGGGCAAGGAAGATACCGCCAAGCAGTTTTATGCTCGTGCAGCGAACTATAAGAATGTATATAATCCGGCTACTTCATTTATGCAGCCGCGCGACATGAAAGGTAACTTCATCGAGAACTTCAAGGCTGACGAATATACTCCGCATATCTGTGAAAGTAACGGATGGCAGTATTTCTGGTCGGTACAGCATGATGTGAACGGTCTGATTGAACTGACCGGAGGAAAAGATCGTTTTGCCCAGAAACTGGACAGCATGTTTACGTTCCATCCTACCGACAAGGACGAACTTCCGATTTTCAGTACAGGAATGATAGGACAGTATGCACACGGCAACGAGCCGAGTCACCATGTTGCTTATCTATATAATGCAGCCGGACAACCGTGGAAGGGACAGCAATACATCAGCCAGATAACTCACGAACTGTACACCAATACACCGGCAGGACTCTGCGGTAACGAGGACTGCGGACAGATGTCGGCATGGTATGTATTCAGCGCAATGGGATTCTATCCGGTTAATCCGGTATCGGGCATGTATGAAATAGGAAGCCCGGCATTCCCGAAAGTACAGTTGCACCTGAATAACGGAAAGACTTTTACAGTCATCGCAGAAAATGCCAGTCGTGAAAACTGCTATATCCAATCGATAAAGTTGGATGGAGTGGCTTATGACAAGAGTTATATCACTCATCAGCAAATCATGGAAGGAGCCACTTTAGAAATAAAAATGGGCAACAAACCGGGATATATCTGGTACAAATAATATTTTTAAACATCAAAATGTTTTTTACGACAAGAGTAAGTGTTTTTATTTCGCTAATTGTTATATCTTTGAACAGGAAGTAAGGTAAAGAGATGAACAAAGTAAACTATAATACAATAATACGCTTCTTTAAAAACGAGTGCTCGGAAGAAGAACGCTTACTCATCATAAAGTGGGTGAATGAGTCGCAGGAACATGCCGAACAATTCTTCAGATGGGAAGAATTGTATCACTTGGGAAACAACTCTGAAAAGGAAAATGACTTAGCAATCAGAAAAGCTGAGAAAAAACTATACGAACGGATTGAAATAGAGAAGAGCCATCAGTGGTTCTTCTCTACAATCAACCGTTGGGTGAAATATGCAGCGGTAATCACCAGTATTCTGGCTATATCCGGACTCACATTATGGTATTTTGTTGCCGACTCACAGGAAAAATGGATTACTGCTTCGACAACTAACGGAGAAACATTGGAAATAACGCTGCCGGATAACAGTAAGGTATGGCTGAATGAAAATTCTATATTGAAATATCCCGAACACTTCACCAAGGAGAAACGTGAACTGCATCTCACAGGAGAAGCTTATTTCGAAGTAACCAAAAACAAGCATAAACCGTTTACTGTACAAAGTTCTGCCATGAACGTACAGGTGTTGGGTACAAAATTTAATTTTAAAACCCCCAGCAACGGCCGCATTGTAGAAACTTCCCTTATAGAAGGAGAAATTAAAGTCAGTGGAAATAACAATGAGGGAGCAATAACGTTGTCACCCGGTCAGAAGGTAGAACTGAATACGGTTACCAAACAGATGAAAGTTTCGGAAACCAATGCTGCTCTGGATGCTATATGGCACAATAATCTGATACCTTTCAAAAATGCGGATATTTTCGATATTGCTGAAGTATTGGAGAAAGTTTATGGAGTTAAGATTATCTTGTCGCCTGACATCAGTCCATCGACTACATATTCAGGAGTGCTAAAAAGAAAGGATTCCATAGAGGATGTTTTAAGAATATTGCAAAATACAATCCATCTGCAATATAAGATTCATCAGGAAACCATATTTATATCATCAGCTTCAAAATAAAAATCATCACTAACTTTATCATTTAATATTATGAAAATCAAGATCTGTGCGATAGCATGTTTCATGGGAATGGCAGTGACTATCACTTCATGTACCACGAAGAACATGGAAAAAGACTATGCCGCATACGTCAATCCGTTTATCGGAACGGGAGGACATGGTCATACATTCCCCGGACCCGTAGTTCCTAACGGTATGATTCAGCCTAGTCCTGATACCCGTATCGACGGTTGGGATGCTTCTTCCGGATATTATTACGAAGATTCGACAATAAACGGTTTCTCGCATACGCATGTCAGTGGAACAGGCTGTGCAGATTATGGTGACATCTTACTGATGCCGACTGTGGGAAAACAGACCTATGATCCTCAGGATTATTCCAGTCAGACTTTGCCTTATGCATCGGAATTCTCTCATAAGAATGAAACTGCAGAACCCGGATACTATTCTGTCTTTCTTGACAGATATAAGGTAAAGGCCGAACTGACTGCTACCAAACGTGCCGCATTGCACCGGTATACGTTCCCTGCAAGTGATGAAGCCGGCTTTATTCTTGATATGGACTACTCGATCCAGCATCAGAAAAATATGGATATGCAGGTAGACATTGTCAGTGATACTGAAATCAAAGGATATAAACTGACAGAATACTGGGCTTTCGACCAGCAAATCAGCTTTTATGCAAAATTCTCCAAACCGTTTACCTATCAGATAGTAAGAGATACATTGACCGATCAGAACGGAAGACTACAGCCCCGCTGCAAAGTCTTGTTGAGCTTCAAGACCCAGAAGGACGAGCAGGTCATGGTCAAAATGGGTATTTCTGCCGTCGATACAGAAGGAGCTAAAAAGAATCTGGAAGCTGAAATCCCTTCATGGGAATTCGAACAGGTACGCAGTAATGCACGTCAGGCATGGAATGATTATCTGTCTAAAATAGATATTACCACACAGGATGAAACAGACCGCAGTATTTTCTATACAGCAATGTATCATACTGCAATCAGCCCGAACCTCTTTACAGACGTAGACGGACGTTACTGGGGAATGGATCTGAAAGTACATCAGGGCAATGCTGACAAACCGATTTATACGGTATTCTCTCTATGGGATACTTTCCGTGCGCTGCATCCGTTATTGTCTATCATCGACCCGCAACTGAACAACGACTTTATCCGTTCACTTCTGCAGAAACATCAGGAAGGTGGTATATTCCCGATGTGGGATCTGGCATCAAACTATACAGGAACTATGATTGGCTATCATGCTGCATCTTTGATTGCCGACGCGTATACAAAAGGTTATGCTGATTTCGACTTGCAAGAAGCATACAATGCCTGTCTGCGTGCTGCCGAATATGATACAACCGGTATAAAATGTCCGGCCTTAGTGCTGCCGCATCTGATGCCAATGGCTAAATATTACAAAAACACACTGGGATACATCCCATGTGACCGTGAAAACGAATCAGTTGCCAAGGCACTGGAATATGCTTACGATGACTATTGCATCTCGGTACTTGCCGAAGCAGTAGGAGATTATAAGAATCAGGAAAAATATACACGCTTTGCTAAAGCTTACGAACTATACTTTGATCCGTCTACACGCTTCATGCGCGGACTTGACTCAAAGGGAGAATGGCGCAGTCCGTTTAGCCCGAGAGCTTCCAACCACCGAAGTGATGATTATTGTGAAGGAAATGCATGGCAATGGACTTGGTTTACTCCACATGATATAGAAGGATTGGTAGAATTAATGGGAGGTGAGCAGGCATTTGTCGGAAAACTGGATTCGCTGTTCACTGCAGATTCTAGTTTGGAAGGTGATGCTGTTTCGGCTGACATAAGCGGACTGATCGGACAATATGCTCACGGTAATGAACCGAGCCATCATATCATACATATGTATAACTATGTAAACCAGCCATGGAAGACACAGGAACTGATTGACCGTGTGTTGAAAGAGCAGTACCGCAATGCTCCCGACGGACTTTCAGGCAATGAAGACTGTGGACAAATGTCGGCATGGTATATTCTGAATGCAATGGGATTCTACCAGGTTTGCCCGGGTAAACCAGTGTATTCGATCGGCCGTCCTTTATTCGATAAGGTTACAATTAATCTGCCGGAAGCAAAAACGTTTACAATTATTACAAAGAATAATTCGAAAGACAATAAATATATCGAATCAGCTATGCTGAATGGTCAGGAATTGAATATCCCATTCCTTGAACATAAGGATATAGCTGCCGGTGGAACACTTGAAATAACCTTAACCAATCAACCTACTAAATGGGGAGTACAACAATAAAATCATAAATAAGCCATGAAAAAACTGTCATTACTTATATTTCTGGCAGGCTTTTTGAGCTTTGCCAAAGCAACCAATTATGCAGATTATGTAAACCCGCTGGTCGGCACTCAGTCTACATTCGAGCTGTCAACGGGTAACACGTATCCGGCCATCGCGCGTCCGTGGGGTATGAACTTCTGGAGCCCGCAGACAGGTAAGATGGGCGACGGCTGGATGTATCAGTACACAGCTACGAAGATCCGCGGATTCAAGCAGACTCACCAGCCCAGTCCGTGGATAAACGACTACGGACAGTTCTCCATCATGCCGATGGTAAACAAACCGGAATTCAATGAAGACAAACGTGCCAGCTGGTTTGCTCACAAGAGCGAAACTGCAAAGGCATATTATTATAAAGTGTATCTGGCAGAATACGACATTGTAACCGAGCTGACTCCGACAGAACGTGCTGCCATGTTCCGCTTTACTTTCCCCGAAAATGAACACTCGTATGTAGTGGTAGATGCTTTCGACAAGGGTTCGTATGTAAAGATTGATGCGGCAAACAACCGTATCATCGGCTATTCTACCAAGAACAGCGGCGGTGTTCCGGCTAACTTCAAGAATTATTTCGTTATCGAATTCGATAAGCCGTTCACTTATCAGGCTACCGTTGCCGACAGCATCGTAAAGGAGAACGGTACAGAACAGCAGGCAGACCATGCAGGAGCTATCATCGGATTTGCTACGAAAAAGGGAGAAACCGTACATGCACGCGTGGCTTCTTCATTCATCAGTCCTGAACAAGCTTTGCTGAACCTGAAGGAACTGGGTAACGATGATTTCAATACGCTGGTAGAAAAGGGCAAGGCTGCATGGAACGATGTATTAAGCAAGATTGAAGTGGAAGGCGGCAATCTCGACCAGTACCGTACTTTCTACTCTTGTCTGTACCGCTCACTGCTCTTCCCGCGCAAGTTCTACGAAGTGGATGCACAGGGACAGATTGTACACTACAGTCCTTACAACGGTGAGGTAGTTCCGGGATATATGTATACCGATACAGGCTTCTGGGATACATTCCGCTGCCTGTTCCCGTTGTTGAACCTGATTTATCCGTCTGTCAACAAGGAAATTCAGGAAGGTCTTATCAATACATATAAGGAAAGCGGTTTCTTCCCCGAATGGGCAAGCCCGGGACACCGTGGCTGCATGATCGGAAACAACTCGGCTTCCATCCTGGTGGATGCTTACTTCAAGGGTGTGAAGGTGGACGATCTGGAAACTCTTTATAAAGGTCTGATTCACGGAACGGAAAATGTACATCCGGAAGTTTCTTCAACCGGACGTCTGGGATATGAATATTACAACAAGCTGGGCTATGTACCTTACGATGTGAAGATCAACGAGAATGCTGCCCGTACACTGGAATATGCTTACAACGACTGGTGTATCTATAAACTGGCAAAGGACCTGAAGCGTCCGAAGAAGGAAGTGAACCTGTTTGCCAAACGTGCCATGAATTACAGAAACCTGTTCGACAAGGAAACCCTGCTGATGCGTGGCAAGAATAAGGATGGCAAGTTCATGGCTCCATTCTCACCGCTGAAATGGGGTGATGCATTCACCGAAGGTAATAGCTGGCACTATTCATGGTCTGTATTCCACGATCCTCAGGGACTGATTGACCTGATGGGCGGTGATGACATGTTTGTGACAATGATGGATTCTGTATTCTCTGTACCTCCTGTATTCGACGACAGCTATTACGGTTTCCCGATTCACGAAATCCGTGAGATGACGGTGATGAACATGGGTAACTATGCACACGGCAACCAGCCTATCCAGCACATGATTTACCTGTACAACTATGCCAAGCAGCCATGGAAGGCTCAGTACTGGCTTCGTCAGGTAATGGACCGCATGTATACTCCGACTCCCGACGGTTATTGCGGTGACGAGGATAACGGACAGACTTCTGCATGGTATGTGTTCTCAGCCCTGGGATTTTATCCGGTATGTCCGGGAACCGACCAGTATGTACTTGGTGCTCCGCTGTTCCAGAAAGCAACCATCCATTTTGAAAATGGCAAGAACATTGTAATCAATGCTCCTCAGAACAGTGAGACCAACTATTACATTCAGGACATGAAGGTAAACGGTCAGGAATATACCAAGAATTACATTACTCATTCTACTCTGCAAAACGGCGGTACGATTGACTATGTAATGGATGACAAACCGAACAAGAACAGAGGTATCGCACCTGAAGATGCTCCTTATTCATTCAGTAAAGAGCTGAAAAAATAATACACACATAAAAGGATTTACCAGATAAATCCAGTTCGAAGCAGGTTACTTCCCACAAATATCAAACAAAGTTGGAGTAACCTGCTTTTATTATCACTTTTTTTAGATATATAAGCAACTTAGTTGGGATATTTCAAGCTTCTATTTGATAGAAAATTGTATATTTGCACTTAGTTGGAAGAGAATAAAAATATTCTTTAAAAACAGAAAGCTTATTTCATATAAAATTTAAGATATCAGGAAAATCAATTATGCCGAACCAATACACGATTTCCCAAATAATTAAAGAATATTCAAACTCTAAAATATATTAAAACTCAAATAATAAATTACGTATGCTTTGAGTTTTAGCTGTTATAATGATGAATTAACTGACAAACAATACTATGAAACAAACTAATCACCCGAAAAAAACAAAAAGTCCGATAACATGGGTTCCGACAGCATACTTTGCCATGGGATTGCCTTTTGTAGTCCTAAATATGGTAACAGTTCTTATGTTCAAAGGACTGGGAGTAGAGGATAAACTCATTACTTTCTGGACTTCACTTATTTTACTTCCATGGACTTTAAAACCTTTATGGAGTCCGTTTCTGGAGTTATTCAAGACAAAAAAATTCTTCGTTATAACAACCCAGCTAATCACTGGAGTAACATTCGGACTAGTTGCGTTTTCGTTAAACTTACCTCACTTTTTCAGCATTTCCATCGCTTTACTGGCAATTATTGCATTTAGTGGAGCTACACACGATATCGCATGCGACGGAGTATACATGAGCGAATTATCCAACGATGATCAAGCGAAGTATATTGGCTGGCAAGGTGCTTTCTATAATATAGCTAAAATCATAGCAACCGGTGGACTGGTATATTTAGCCGGCTACCTGATAGAACAATATGGCGGAACAGAAGGTGCTGATAGTACAGTTATGTTTGCGGCCAATCAGAAGGCATGGATGATTATTATGACAATACTCTGTGTCATAATGGTAATCCTGGGTATTTATCATTTATTTATGCTTCCCTCAGGTGGAGCTAAAAAGCAGGGTGAACAGCGTACAGCCGGACAGGTAATGACAGAACTGGCCAATGTATTACTCGACTTTTTCCGTAAACGTCACATTGTCTATTATCTCTTTTTCATCATTCTGTACCGATTTGCAGAAGGATTTGTAATGAAAATTGTTCCTCTGTTCTTAAAAGCCAGCAGGGAAACCGGAGGCTTGGGATTAAGCGAAAAAGAGATCGGACTTTATTATGGTACATATGGTGCGGCAGCATTCGTTTTGGGATCTTTGCTAGCTGGATATTATATATCAGCACGAGGACTTAAAAAGACATTGTTTTCACTATGCTGCATATTTAACTTACCATTTATGGTATATGCATTATTTGCTACATTCCAGCCGGAAAATGGTTTGTTGATTTGCAGCGGTATCGTATTGGAATATTTCGGATACGGCTTTGGCTTCGTAGGACTGACACTGTTTATGATGCAGCAAGTTGCTCCAGGCAAACATCAAATGGCTCACTATGCCTTTGCATCAGGTATCATGAACTTGGGAGTCATGATTCCGGGAATGTTAAGTGGATGGGTATGTGAAATTCTAGGCGAATGGTTTAACAAACCGGGAGGATATGAACCCTTCTTCATATTCGTGCTGATAGCTACTATACCGGCATTCCTGATTACTTATTTTGTACCGTTCAAATATAATCAGGATGGTACACTCATTGAAGGAGAAAGAGAATAGTTAACAACTAAATATCAACAAATATGGTAGAGAAATTTAATATGCCGTGGGAAGATCGCCCGGCTGGATGTACAGATGTAATGTGGCGTTATTCAAAGAACCCCGTTATTGGACGTTATCAAATTCCTTCGTCAAACAGTATATTCAACAGCGCAGTTGTTCCGTATAAAGACGGATTTGCAGGAGTTTTCCGTTGCGACAACAAAGCTGTACAGATGAACATTTTTGCAGGATTCAGCAAGGATGGTATAAATTGGGAAATAAACCATGAACCTATTCAGTTCAAGGCTGGTAATACTGATATGATCGAATCGGAATATAAATACGATCCTCGCGTTACCTGGATTGAAGACCGTTACTGGATTACATGGTGTAATGGTTATCATGGACCAACTATCGGAATCGGATATACATTCGACTTCAAAGAATTTTATCAATGCGAAAATGCATTCTTGCCATTCAACCGCAACGGAGTTTTGTTCCCGCAGAAAATCAATGGTAAATATGCAATGCTGAGCCGTCCGAGTGATAACGGACACACTCCTTTCGGTGACATTTATATCAGCTACAGTCCTGATATGAAATACTGGGGTGAACATCGTTGTGTAATGAAAGTGACTCCATTCCCAGAAAGCGCATGGCAATGCACAAAAATCGGTGCAGGTTCAGTGCCTTTCCTGACTGAAGCTGGATGGCTGATGTTCTATCATGGAGTTATCACTACTTGCAACGGATTCCGTTACTCTATGGGTGCGGCTATTCTGGACAAAGACAATCCGGAAAAAGTACTGTACCGTACACGCGATTATATCTTAGGCCCGGCAGCTCCATATGAATTGCAGGGAGATGTACCTAATGTAGTATTCCCTTGTGCTGCATTACAAGATGGAGAACGTGTAGCTGTATACTACGGCGCTGCTGATACAGTGGTAGGTATGGCTTTCGGATACGTTTCTGAAATTATCGATTTTGTAAAACGCACTTCGATCATCTAATGCCCTTGAAATTTTTTTATAGGTATTCATACATAAAGTAACCTTTTGGGGCTGTATCGAATAATCTGCTGCGGTTATTGGTACAGCCTTTTTCAGTTTTTTCATCTAATATTATTTTTATGAAACATTTATTAGTATGCTTGGCTAGCTTTTTGGCATTAGGTACATTACATGCACAAGAACCGGCCGATTACGTCAATCCATTCATCGGAACTACTAATTTCGGAACCTGCAACCCAGGAGCAGTCTGTCCGAATGGAATGATGTCTGTAGTACCATTCAATGTTATGGGATCGGAAGACAATAAATACGATAAGGATGCACGCTGGTGGTCTACCCCTTATGACTATACCAATAGCTTCTTTACCGGTTTTGCTCATGTCAACTTAAGTGGAGTGGGATGTCCGGAACTTGGCTCTTTACTATTAATGCCAACTACAGGAAAGCTAGATGTTGACTATCGTAACTATGGTAGTAAATATGAAAAAGAAAATGCGACTCCCGGATATTATACTATTTCACTTACTAAATACAATATTCTGGCAGAAGCAACAGCTACTCCTCGTACAGGTCTATCACGCTTTACCTTCCCCAAAGGTGAAAGTAACATCCTTTTAAATTTGGGTGAGGGATTAACAAACGAAACAGGTGCTTTCATGCGTAGAGTCAGCGATTGTGAAGTAGAGGGCATGAAAGTGCTCGGGACTTTCTGTTACAACCCGCAGGCTGTATTCCCTATCTATTTTGTGATGCGTATCAACAAAGCTCCTAAAGCTACAGGATACTGGAAGAAACAACGTCCCATGCAAGGTGTAGAAGCAGAATGGGATAAAGACCAAGGCAAATACAAGCTGTACACACAATATAATAAAGATATTGCAGGCGACGATATCGGTGCATGGTTCTCTTTTGATACAGAAGAAGGTGAGCAGATAGAAGTCGCTATGGGAGTTTCTTTCGTCAGTATAGAAAATGCAAGAGAAAATCTTGACAAGGAACAAAGCGGACGCCACTTTGCAGCTATCCATCAGGAAGCTCGTCAACGTTGGAACGATGATTTGGGAAGAATCAAAGTAGAAGGTGGAACAAAGGATCAGAAAACAGTTTTCTATACCGGACTTTATCATGCATTAATCCATCCTAATATCTTACAGGACATCAATGGAGAATACCCTCAAATGGAAGGTGATAAAATCCTCACAACAAAAGGAAACCGCTATACAGTCTTTTCATTATGGGATACTTATAGAAATCTGCATCAGTTAATGACTTTAGTCTATCCAGAAAGACAAATGGATATGATTAATACCATGCTGGATATGTATCGTGAACACGGCTGGCTTCCTAAATGGGAGCTTTATGGACGGGAAACTCTGACAATGGAAGGAGATCCAAGTCTTCCGGTTATTGTAGATACATGGATGAAAGGTTTACGCGATTTCGATATTAACCTTGCTTACGAAGCCATGTATAAGTCGGCTACACTTCCGAGTAAAGAGAATCTGATGCGTCCGGATAATGACGATTATACAAAGCTCGGCTATGTTCCTTTAAGAGAACAATATGACAACTCTGTTTCTCATGCACTGGAATACTATATTGCCGATTATTCTCTCTACACATTGGCTAAGGCTCTAGACAAAAAAGAAGATGCCAAATTATTCTATAAGCGATCAATGGGATACAAAAACTATTATTGCAAGGAGTATGGTACCCTTCGTCCTATCCTTCCTGATGGAAAATTCTATTCTCCATTCGACCCTAAACAAGGTGAGAACTTCGAACCAAGTCCAGGATTCCATGAAGGTAATGCGTGGAACTACACATACTACGTTCCTCACGATATCAAGGGACTTGCCAAATTGATGGGAGGCAAAAAGCCTTTTGTAGACAAACTGCAAATGATTTTCGACAAAGGTTACTACGATCCGGCAAACGAACCTGATATCGCATATCCTTATCTGTTCAGCTATTTCAAAGGTGAAGAATGGCGTACGCAGAAACTGATAAAAGAATTACTTGCTAAATATTTCACAACTCAGCCTAATGGCATCCCGGGTAATGATGATGCAGGAACAATGTCAACATGGGCTATATTCAGTATGATGGGATTCTATCCTGACTGTCCTGGAGTACCTGAATATACTCTTACAACTCCTACATTCGACAAGATAACTATCAAGCTCGATCCTAAATATTATGGAAAAGATCAGTTAGTTATCGAAACAATGAATCCGGATAGTGAATCTGATTATATCAAAACAATCAAGTTAGGTGATAAAGAATGTGGCTATCGCATCAATCACAATGATTTGATTAAAGCAGGAAGTTTACAGTTCTGGAAAAAATAATCATTCGGTCGCAATATAAAAAGAGTGTCCCAAGTTTCTATATTCAGAAAACTTGGGACACTCTTTTTATATACTAACTCAATTAAGGATGACTATTTTGAATAATATCTATCAGTATAGGCTTCATTCCTCCTACAAAACATTCCACAGCAATAACCATCAAAATAAGGCCCATTAAACGCATCATAACATTATTTCCAGTCTCTCCTATTACATTAACTAAACGAGTTGATAAACGCAGTATAATATAGGTTAAAACATAGACTACAGCAATAACGACTACCAATGTTGTTTTCAATTCCCATGTATTCGCGTCATCCATCAAAATAATACCATTCGCAATAGCTCCGGGACCACACAACATCGGAATAGAAAGCGGAGTAATTGATATATCATCTGCATAAGTTTTTATCTCTTCATCTTTCAATTTTGTATTCGTATAGCGAGCCTGAAGCATGTCATAACCTATTTTCAGAATAATGATACCTGCAGCAATACGAAAACCATTGGTCGATATTCCAAAAAACTTAAATAGGAATTGTCCGCAGAAAGTAAAGGCAATTAAAATAATGAATGAAATAATCGTAGCCCTTTTTACGATATGACGACGTTCCTGCTCACCCAGTCCATTTGTCATAGTCAGAAATACAGGCATAGTTCCCAAAGGATTTGTCAACGTAAAAAATGAAGTAAAGCACAAAAGTGCATAAGGAATAATTGTATCCATAATAAATGTATTATATATTGCCCAAAAGTAGAAAAAATTATTTAATTATCTTTATCTATATAATATCAGAAACATAAAATTCCCCTAAATGTTCATTTTCTAAGGAAGTATGAGTTTCAACATTAAATTAGAACTCCGGCGAAGCTAATCGGCATCGACTCGTCGAAGGGCACTCTCCAGAAGGGCAAGGATGCGGACATTCTCATCATAGACAAGGACATCAGCATCAGGTGCGTCTTCTCCTGCGGCAGGATCGTGGAAGGAATGAACACCCTGGTACATTGAGACGCTTCCGCCGCCGTGCTCCCGGAGCCGGCGGCGTTTTTTCTGCCCTCATGCAAAAAAAGAAAGCCCCGCGGC
>OHUV01000681.1_pt1 | contig 21546 bp, 20 predicted proteins | sample 1579281 | NCBI WGS metagenome assembly OHUV01 (sample SAMEA3882515, study PRJEB24775) | human gut metagenome | biome: human-associated habitat; feature: intestine environment; material: feces | place: Netherlands | collected 2009/2010
GGGGTCAAAGGGGGATATTCTCTTTCCGAGGAAAGAGAATATCCCCCTTAACCGCTCCCCTGCACGGCGCAGGGAAAAATCAGCTGCTTACTGCTCCAGTAAGAACCGTGCGATATTTTCTATTGCAACAGAAGCCTTTCTAATGGGAAACATCTGAAACACATGCCACATCCCCTCGCTGACCTGCAGGCGGCAGGGAACGTTTGCGCGCTTCATCGCCTGATAGAGTTGTTCTGAATCCGAATACAGGATCTCGTGGTCGCCGACCTGGATGAGCGTCGGCGGGAAGCCGGTGAAGTCGGCAAAAAGTGGGGACAGGTCGCTCGAACGGTAGTCTCTTCCTGCGGCGTAGGCGAGGCGCACGGCTTCGATGTACTCGGGCGTGAGCATCGGGTCGATCTCCGCACGCTCTGTATAGGACTGGCCGGACATCGTCATGTCGGTCCATGGGGACATCAGGATGAGCGCGCCGGGGAGCTTGCGGCCCGCCGTCTTGAGGCGGTTGCAGAGCACAAGGGCGAGGTTGCCGCCCGCGCTGTCGCCCGCGAGGACGATATCGCGCGCGCCGTAGCCTTGGAGCATCAGATAGTCCCACGCGCGCAGCGCGTCCTCGACCGCGGCGGGATAGGGGAACTCGGGCGCGAGGCGGTATTCAAAGCTCAGCACATCGTAGCCCGTCGCATGCGCGAGCTTGGACGACAGTACGCGCGAATAGCCGAGGTTGCCGCTCGTGTAGCCGCCGCCGTGGCAGTATAAAATCGCATGGCGGCTGCCGTGGGGGGCCTTGAGCCGCGTCCACGCCGCGCTCATTCCCGAGAGGGCAAATTCCTCGTAATCCATGCCCGTCATCGGCGCAGTCAGCTTGCCGAGGACCTCCTGACTGCGGCGCTGACGCTCAAGCTCTTCGGCGGTCATGCTTTCTGGCGCACCGGCGCTGTGCAGCGCCTTGAGCGCACGCATCAGCGGGTCGAGATGCGCGTTCTCGGCCTCGCTCTTCTTTTTGCGGATGATGCGGAGTTTGGGTTCCATAGCTCCTCCTGAAAAACAAAATTCTTTGAGAGCATGATATCATAATTTCGTAAAAATGCCAAGGAAAAGAGCATCTTTCTTGTAGCGCGCCCCGTTTTGTGCTATAATAAACCCCTTAAGACCGCGCAGAAGGAAAGAGGGAACATCGGATGGCCAAGCCCAACAGCAAATGGTATAAGCTCGACTCCGCGGGCACGCTCTACTCCGCGCTGCAAAAGGAGGAGTATTCAGCCATCTACCGTTTTTCTGCCCTGATGGAAAAGGACGTCGACCCCGCGGCGCTCCAGCGCGCCATCGACCGCTGCATGCCGCGCTTCCCGACCTTTGCCGTGCGCATCCGTAAGGGTGCGTTCTGGTACTATTTGGAGCACAACAGCGCGCCGGGGCCGTTTTTGAAAGAGGACGTGTCCGACCCCTGCCAGCCCGTGCGCTTCAAGGAAGACAACGGCTGGCTCGTGCGCTTTTACTATTACCGCAACCGCATTTCGATCGAGGTCTTCCACGCGCTTTCCGACGGCGGCGGAGCCATCGTCTTCTTCCGCACGCTGCTGGCCGAATACCTGCGCCAGACCGGCGTTGATATCCCTGCGGGGAACGGTGTGCTTGATTTGAACGAGCCGCCGCGCGAGGAGGAGATGGAGGATGCCTATGCCCGCTACGCAGGACACCACGCGCTGGGCCTCCACCGCCAGCCGACGGCGTATCAGAATACCGGCACAAGCGAGCCGTTTTACACGTTCCATGTGACGATGGGCTTCGTGCCGCTCTCGAAGCTGCGCGAGGAGGCGAAAAAGTACGGCGCGTCGATCACCGAATACCTCTCCGCTGTGCTCATTTACGTCATTTTGGAAAAGCAGAAGCGCGAAAAGCCCTACCGCCTGCGCCCCGTGGCGCTGGCCATCCCCATCAATCTGCGCGGCTGGTTCCCGAGCGAGACGCTGCGAAACTTCATTACCACCGTCCGCCCGTATATCGACCCCACGCTCGGCGACTACACGTTCCCCGAGATCGTCTCGCAAGTGCGGCATTTTATGAAGCTGCACATCAACCGGCAGGAATTGCAGGCGGCGTTCACGGGCAACGTTCGCTTTACGGAAAACTTTTTCCTGCGGCTCATTCCGGTCGTTTTCAAAAATCCCGTCATGGCGCTCAATTACCGCCTGCACGGCGTGAGGCCCTATTCCTGCACATATACGAACCCAGGCGCGTTCACCGTGCCGCCCGAAATGGCTGAGCATATCCGCGGGGCGGAGGTCATTCTGGGACAGGCGACGGTGCCGCGCTGCCACTGCGCGTCCATCAGCTATGGCGACACGATGGAGATCACCTTTGCCGGCACGCAGGCGGAGACGGACACCGAGCGCGACTTTTTCCGCTTCCTCGTGCGCGCGGGAATCCCCGTGCGCGTAGAGAGCAACCGATGAATAGCAGATCGAAAGAAGGAATTTGATGTCATATTGTGTCAAATGCGGCGTGGAGCTGGACGAGGGCGCGGAGCGCTGCCCGCTCTGCGGCACGCCGGCGTGGAAGCCGGATGAGACCGAGCCGCGCTATTTCCCGACCAAGCCGGCCGAGGTGCCGAGAGCATCGCGCAGAGCCGCCGCCGCACTGCTAACGGCGATGCTCGCGTCCGTGTCGCTCTGCTGCGGGCTGCTGAATCTCATTTTGCCGACGGAGCACCCTTGGGCGCTCTACGTCGCGGGCGCGGCAGTGATGCTGTGGATCTGGTTCGCACTGCCGATGCTCGTGCGCGGCATCCCGATCTTCTTCCGACTGACGGCGGACGTCGCCGCCATCGGCATTTACGTGTGGATCATCTCCGTTGCGCTGCACGGGGGGCGCTGGTTCCGCGGGCTCGTGCTGCCGATGCTCGGCTGGGCGTGCGTCGTCGTATTCCTGCTGAGCTTTCTGCTGCGCGACGGCAGGCGCTCGCGCCTTTCTTCCATCGCCATGTGCATCGGCGCGGTGGGCCTGATGGCGATGGGCGTCGAATACTGCCTTGACCGGTATTTTCTTGAGGTGTGGCAGCCGAGCTGGTCGCTCGTCGTGCTTGTCATCTGCATCGGGCTCATCATCCCGCTGCGCATCGTGCGCCGCGTCCCGTCGCTCCGCGAGGAAGCGCGCAGACGCTTCAATATGTGAAACCTGCTTCTGAAAATGGAAAACCCGCCCTGACGCTTTTGCGTCGGGGCGGGTTTTGTGATGTTTGCTTACAGCAGCAGCCAGCTGAGCACCATGCCGACGAGCAGTGTGATCCCGGCGGTGAGCAGGACGAGCAGAAGCTTCTGATAGGGCCGCTTGCCCGCTTCGACCTTTTGCTCGATCTCATCGAGCTTTCTGCCCTCGCTGAAGGCCAAGATCTCCCTGTAGGACTGGACGTTGTTCGCCTTTTTGATGCGCTCGAGCCGGAGGGCAAAGTACATCGCGGCGCCCCAGATCAAAAGCTCGGGAATGAGACCGTACAGGCCGAACCACTTGAGCAGCGGCGCGGGCAGGATGATCGTGGCGGCGAGCAGGATGGAGAAAATGATGGCGTCGCGGTTCATGGCTTTGACATCGGCGGCATTGACTTCCTGTTTCATGGTTTCCAAATCTCCTTTGATGAGTTGGTCGAGCGAAACATCGAAGAGGGCGCTGAGCAGGAGCAGGCTGTGGATATCGGGGTAGCTCTTGCCGGTATCACATAGTTAAAGATATTGATGTCATTTAATCAATTTTGCCGATAAAGCGGTAGAAGATTTCCACTTCCTGTTCCCGGCTTCCGTCCTCACTTTTGACCGCTTCATGGACAAGGATTTTTTCAATCAGCGTATTCAGAAGTTCAGCCGTCAATTCTGTGGGATTGACATACTGTTTCATCAGACCTATCCACTTTTCAGCGTCAACCGCTGTCTGGGCGGCGACCTCCATCGCTTCGTGAAGCCGTTCAATTTTTGCGTCCAATTCTCGCTGTTCGCCCTGATACTTTTCGGACAGCATATTGAAATTGTATTCTGTAATGCGTCCGGCAGACCAGTCCTCATACATTTTTGCAAACAGGGTGTCTACTTCTGCTTTGCGCTTTTCCGCCTTTTTCAGTTCGGCTGTCTGCCGCTTCCTTGCAGTATTGCGTTCCTTGTCGCTGGCGTTAAGTAGCCGTTTCAGAAGTTTGTCCCCATCCTGCTGTGCCAGCACAGACCAGTATTGCAGACGGGAAAGGACATAGGCGTAAAGCACATCATAGCGGATATAGTGCATGGAACACTGGTGCAATCCTTGCCCGTACTTGCTACAATGGTAGTGGGCATAGGGATTTTTGTTCTGGCTGTTCACACCATAGGCCAGCGACCAGCCGCAGTCCGCACATTTTACCAGCCCGGAAAATATCTGTGTTGTGCCGTTCTTCTGCCGTCTGCGCCTGTTGCAAATCTGCTCCTGTACTTGACGGAACACATCTTCGGAAATAATCGCTTCGTGGGTGTTCTCCACACGATACCATTCCTCTTTTGGCTTGCGTACTTTCTTCTTGTTTTTGAATGAAATGTTGGTCTGCTTATTGTGGACGCTGTGTCCGATATAGGTTTCCTCTTTCAGAATACTTTTCACCTGCGCTATCGTCCACGCATAGGCTTTTTCCTCCGGCGCTCCGGCATAGATATTTGCGAAAGTGCCGTATCTCTGGAAATTCAGCCAGCCGGGAGTAGGCACTTTTTCTTCGACCAAAATCCGTGTAATGCTGGCGGCTCCCCGGCCATGAACGGCAAGGTCAAAAATCTTTTCGATAATCCACCTTGTTTCCGGGTCAATCAGAAGATGGCCTTTCTTATCCGGGTCTTTGACATAGCCCAGCGGGGCATAGGCTCCATAGTGTGCGCCATTTGCAAACCGTGTCCGCATGGCCGCTTTTACCTTTTTGCTGGTCTGGCGGGCGTGCATTTCATTCAGAATGTTGAGGAATGGGGCAAGCTCATTCTCTCCGTTGATGGTGTCCACATTGTCATTGACAGCGATATAGCGGACTCCTTTGCTGGGAAAGTAGATTTCCGTGTATTGGCCGGTCAGAATGTAGTTTCTGCCTAAGCGGGATAAATCTTCTTGTGTCAAGTAGGGACTAAAAAATTTTTGAGAATTTACAAGCCGTTCATAGGTGGACAACCACCCGTGAACGGCTTGCGTTTTCTCTATGCTCTTGTGCCGTTCTTTGTGCGACGCTTCTTATACGCCGCCGCAAATGCCTCCATCATCGGAGTGACCGGAAGCTCGTTGTCAGGCTTGGACAGATACTCGAACCGGATGCCGTTCTCCCGGAACTTTCGCTCAAACCTCATGAAAGAGGAAGTGTCCCGGCTGATTCGCGAGGTGTCGCGGGTGAGGATCGTACCGATGTCCTGACGCTTGGCTTCGTTCAGCAGGAAGTTCATGATACCTTCCGTATGGACGCCGGAGATGCCGTCTGCCGCCACAGCAGCAGCCACCTCATAGCCTTTGTCCTTCGCATAGCGTTCCAGCTCTTCCCGCTGGTCTGCTGCCGCAAGCTGATCCGCACAGGCAACGCGGATATAAAGAAATACTTTCATTTGGCTTCTCCTTCTGATGTAGTGAGGAAGTCCTTGAACTTCCAGACGATTTCTATGTTGTCAAGATCGTAAATGTAGACCGCAGAAATGAATGCGTGGGTCAGCTCATAGGTCAGAGCTTTGCAGTCGGCGTACTGTTCGCAGACCGCATCCAGCTTTTCATCTGAACAGGCGGTCTCGGAGTCAAGCTCTTTCATCCGTTCGTGACTGCGCTGGATTACTCCATCGTTTTCAGCAATCTTCACATCCGCTGTCGCCTTCTGCTGAATGTACGCCTCCTTCGTGATGCTTCCGGCTGCATACTTCTCGTAGAGCCTCAGCTTGGACGCCTTGTGCTGCTCGTTCTGCTTTTGCAGAGTGCGGATTTTATCAGCACATTCCTTGATGGCAGATTTCCGCAGATCACCGACTTCGCGGTTCTGTATTGCTTCCTTCTGTGCCAAAGCAAGAAACTGAGTAAGGGCATGGAAGACAACCTTCTCAATATCCATTTCCGGAAAGCTCCTGCCAACCGGACAGTCTGTGTTTCCGTTGTTGACCGAGTGAATGCACTGGAAGTATCGAATGCCAGCCTTGTTCTTTCGGCGTGTCATAGCACGTTTACAGTTACCGCAGCGGACGAGTCCCTTGAGCGGATAGTCATGCTGCTTGCGCGTGGGATTCCGACCTCCGCCTCGAATGACCTTCTGAGCAAGCTCAAAGTCTTCCTTGCTGATAATAGCTTCATGCGTTCCTTCTACGATAATCGGCTCATTGACAACACGCTTTTTTGAGCCGACACCGCAGGACTTCATTTTGCGGCTGACCAGTGTTCCGGTGTAAACAAGGTTTTTGAGGATGTTATAGACCATCACGGTTTCCCAACTGATTTTCTCGCTCATGTTACTGAACTTCTTCTTGTCGGGATGCTTGCCCTTGAAGTATTGCCCCGGCGTCGGGATGCCGTCATCATTCAGGCTGCGGGCAATCTGAGAGGTGTTGCTGCCTTCCAGAGCCTCGCGGAAGATACGACGGATCACATCAGCCGCCTCCGGGTCTACGGCAAGTTTGTTCCGAATGGTGGGATGCAGGACGTAGCCGTATGGAGCGTAGCCACCGACATACTTGCCTTGCTTCATCATCTGGATTTTTGCCGATGTGGTCTTTACGGAAAGGTCTTTGCTGTATGCGGCGTAGATGATGCTGCGCATAACCACTTCCAGACCGCCCGTTGTGCCTTTGTAATCGTCGCTGTCATAGCCGTCGTTGATGGAAATAAAGCGGACGCCCATGAATGGAAAAGTGCATTCCAGATAGTTTCCCGTTTCAATGTAGTCACGAGAAAAGCGGGAAAAGTCTTTGACGCAGATCAGATCGATTTCGCCGCGCTTGACCTTCTCCATCATCTGCGTGAACTGAGGACGGTGAAAGTTCGTGCCGGTATAACCGTCATCCGCAAACTCAGACCGCTGACAGTGAGACAGCTCCGGATGATTGTCGAGAAAGCGATTGATGAGCATACGCTGGTTGCCGATGCTGTCACTTTCCGCCTTGCTGCCATAGCCGGTATCTTCATCAGCCATTGAGAGGCGGATGTAGATGCCGATGTTGTATTCCTTGCTCATTTACATCGCCTCCTGTACTTCCTTGATACTCTGAACGGTCAGAGCGTAAATATCGCCGTATTTCATGACCAGCTCGATTGAGCCGTCCTCATGGACTTTCACAAGCTCTACGGACTCGTCAACCAACTCCTGAGAGAGCATCGTTGCACCGCTGACGGATTTCATCAGCGTGAGCCACTTGTTGTCCTCGGACATTGCCTCGGCAAACTTTACCTTCCGCTGAACCGCTTCATCCAACCGCCGTGAAAGATCGACATACTGCTCATCGTAGGCTTTCTTGGCAAAGGCGTATTCCTCTTCATCGAGAATGCCTTCCGTGAAGTCCTCATAGAGACGGGTACGCTTCTTGGAAATACCGCTGAGTTTCAGATTCAGGCTTGTAATGAGCGCATTCTGCTGATCGCGGATGCTGCGTTCACCTTCGCTGTTTCTCAGCTTGGCAAGCAGCTTGTCGTAATTGAGAGCCGCCTTGACTTGAAGCTGGATCGCCGCAAGCACATCGGCTTCGAGTTTATCCTGCCGCGTATAGTGCGGCGTACAGAGATTGCCGCGCTTGACGGATGAACTGCACTCATAGAAGGCGTACCATGCGCCGTCCTTGCGCTTGTCAACGCGCTTGCGATGGAAATAGAGCTTCCTGCCGCAGTCTGCGCAGACGATTTTGTCTTCAAAGAGATTGATCAGCGTAGCGCGGATTTCTTCCGTGCGCTCCATCTTCTCAACCCTTGTCCTTGCAGCAGCGTTCCGCATTTCTCGTACCTTCTGGAAGTCCTCACGGGAGATAATCGCCTCGTGAGTATTGGGAAAAACAATCCATTCCTCGCGGTCGATATGCTGATTCTTGACGCCCTTGTAGATGGCGTTCAGCGTCCGTCCGAGAACGGTATCTCCGACGTAATGGGGATTATCCAGAATGGTAGTGAGTGAAGACTTGTTCCAAATCTTTTTCGCCGTAGCATTGCCTGTGCGGACGCCAACCTGATACTTCTGAAACTCCGGATTGGGCGCGTTCATTGCATCAAGCCGATCTGCAATCGCAGGAAGGGACAGCCCTTCAATCTTCCATTGGAAAATCTTCCGGACAATCGGTGCGGTTTCCTCATCGAAGACCATATTGCTGTGTTCTTCATCCCAGCGATAACCATACGGGAGATTGCGCTTCTTGAACTCTCCACTTTCCATCTGTGCCTTGAGCGCAGTAGAAACCTTGCGGGAGATGTCCTTCGAGTAGAGGGTGTTGATCATGTTTTGCAGAGGGATGATGAGGCTTTCGCCGGAGCCGTCCGCATCAAAGTTGTCGTAGTTCTCTTTGATGGCGATAAACCGAAGCCCGATCTGCGGAAAGACCCGTTCCAGATAGGTTCCTGCCTCGATGTAGTCTCGCCCGAACCGGCTGAGATCACGAACCACAAGGCACTTGATCCTGCCGGTGCGGATGTCGTTCATCAGACGGTTGAACTCCGGTCTATCAAAAACCGTTCCTGTTCGTCCGTTGTCCACATAGGTATCTATCAGATTCAGGTAGGGACGCTCTGCAATGTAGGACTTGCAAATCTCAATCTGATTTGCGATGACATCCACCTTTTCGGACTTGCCGCTGTTTTCAACGGAAAGACGGGCATAGATGGCTGTTGAGAAGACCTCGGAAGAGACAGATTCGATAACCGGCTCTTCGACTGCAATTTGCTTTCTGCTTTTTCTTGCCATTTGCTCATCCCTCCTTTATACGGCAATATCCAGTTCATCGGCATAGCCGAGAACGTATTCAATCGTCTGCTGGTATTCGTCCCTGTATTTGAAGACTATTTCGATTGCATGGTTTTCGTGAATCAGAATGCGGTCAACAAGGGACATCAGCACACGGCGGTTCAGTTCTTCGACGTTTTCATACTGCTTGAAAAGCGTTACCCAGTTCCGTTCGGTCGTGCCGGTTGTCACCGTCTGCTTCATTTCTTTTTTGACCCGCAGAAGTGCCTCCTGTTTGTCCTCAATGATTTTGGTGTAGCTGCTGCGGAACTCGAAGTATTCCGATTTATCAATGACGCCGCCGATGAAGTTCTCGTAAAGCCCCAGCTTGAGCTTTTGGTACCGTTCAATCTCTTCCTCGATTTTGGCGATCTGAGCTTCGTAATTGAAAGCCTTACGGCTCTGAGACGGAAGCCGTTCTATCATCGCAAGCGCGTGTTCCAGATTGATGACAAGCTCGATCTGGTCATGAATGGCACGGAAGACCTTCTCTTCAACCTCTTTTGCGGCGATGCTGTGCGGGCTGCACGTCCGGCTGTGCTTATTGGTGGAGCAGACGTAGTAGATATACTTTTTCGTCTTCGACGGGACGGTCTTGCGGATCATTGGCTGCTGACAGTCTCCGCAGAACAGGAAGCCGGAAAACAGATGCGCTTCGTCCTGATCGGGCGAACAGCGCATATCCCGCTGCATCATGACCTTGACTGCCATGAAGTCCTCGTAGGACACAAGAGCTTCATGCGCATTTTCAACCTTGACCCACTCGGATTCATCCTTGCTCTTCACAACGCGGACTTTGTAGTTGGGAGTGCCGCGCTTGCCCTGAGCCAGAACGCCGATATAAACCTCGTTGGTGAGAATACGCTGGACGGCTTTGTATGTCCATTTTGCGGTATCGCCGGTTTTGAAGACGGTATCGAACTTCACACCGGCGGAATGCTTGTATTCCATTGGGGACAGGACGCCCATCTGGTTCAGACGCTTTGCAATGCGCCCAATGGAGAAGCCGTCCTTGTACATGGAAAAGATCATCTGCACATATTCGCTGACCGCTTCATCCACGATGAGCTGGTTTTTGTTCTCCGGCGATTTCATGTAGCCGTAAGGCGCGAACGAGCCGACGAACTCACCGCTCTTCTGCTTGACTTCCAGACTGCTTCGGATTTTCATGGAGATGTCCTTGCAGTAAGAATCGTTAATCAGGTTTTTGAACGGGATAACAAAGGAGTCGGACTGCGGATCACCGGTCAGACTGTCATACGCATCATTGATTGCGATGAAGCGTATGCCGAGCTGCGGGAATATCTTCTCAATGTAACGTCCGCCGTCGATGTAGTTTCTTGAGAAGCGGCTGAGATCCTTGACCACAATGCAGTCAAGCGCACCCTTGCGGATTGCCTCTTCCAGCTTTTTGAACTGAGGACGATTGAAGGAAACGCCGCTGTAACCGTCATCCACAAACGGCTCACAGACAAGCTCCAAATCCTCATGTCTTGCGATATAGTCCTCGCAGATGGCTCTCTGGCTGGCGATGGAGTTGCTTTCTACTTTGTCTCCATCCTCACGGGACAGACGGCAGTAGATCGCCGTGCGGTAAACCTTGTCTGGCATAAAAATAACCTCCGTTTTTCTGTTTGGTGTGGTACATCAAATCAGAAAGACGAAGGCTTGCTTCAACTCTTATGAAGAGGAACACGAAAACGCCACATGACCATCAGGGCAAGCGGCTTAATCCGTATTCTTCTTTTTTTGACCGATTTCATTATACCACAGGCTCAATCGCTTGTCCATAGAACCGGGTGAAAAGATTCAGACTGTTCATAAATCAAAGACCTCTCAGATAGTGTTCCAGACAATCTTTCATTGTCGTGTCCGTCTCGGCGAAGCTGATCTTCACCACTGTCTTCCCGTCCAGATAACAATAAGGATTTCTGATCTGCTTGATGAACTCCCTCAGCCTGTCCTCTCGCGGTGCCGCAGGATCAAGCCGGACGCTGCTTCTCTGAACGAGTGTGCTTCGGTCAACCGTTTTCGAGCTGACGTTTTTCATTGTTTCAATGCCCATCATATTCTAAGCACCTCCTGTTTCGTAGAACTATTCAGGACAAAAGGATAAGACAGAGCTTGTGATCTTTGAGGCGGCGCGGAGGACACTTCTTGCTATGCAGGGCGATGAAAAGCTGCCGAGCTTGAAGACACTGCAAGCGGAGCAAGCGCAGCTCTTTGAAGAACAGGAACGGCTATATGCTGAACGGAACAGGTTCAAAAAAGAAGCAAAGCAAATAGAGACGATAAACTCCTCGCGATCAAAGATACGGCATTCAATTTTGCAGTCTGATTTACGTTTTTCGCTGTAGAGTGTCTTTGAGCCGGGAGCGAACGCAGCATAAACCTCTGTAATCAGGTCAATCTGGTCTCTAGAGATTTCGCGGCGTTTCTTGCCGAGGGAGCGTTTCAGAGGTTCCCACAAAAGTATAGCCTTCCGGGGCAAGCTCCAGCGCGGTGGTGGTTTCACCAAAGCGGCTTGCCCAGCAATCGAAGTGGCCCATACCCATCTCTTGCAGCCGGTCATGCTGCAAATAGCGTTGGATGGTGTAAAGCTCCGTCATGGAGTTGGAAACCGGGGTGCCGGTGGCAAACACCACGCTGCGCCCGCCGGTCAGCTCATCCATGTAGCGGCACTTGGAGAACATATCCGAGGATTTCTGCGCATCGGTGGTGGAAAGCCCTGCCACATTGCGCATCTTCGTATCCTATTGAAAAACTTTGGTCGAAGGTGAAGGCTTTCCTTCGTAAATTCAAGGCGAGGACCCTGGATGCTCTTCCAAATGCGATTCAGAATGCTTTCCACGCTGTTACTGTCTCTGATTGTTCCGGCTGGTTCTGCTTCTGCGGATATGCGCTTTAATTTTGAAAATTGCTATAATTCAAAGAGTTCGATTCCAAATTAGGCCCCATAGTAATACACAGTTCCATAACATCTGTGCGAATTCTAAGAACAGCATATTCAAGCGGTCCAAGATTGCATCTTGCGATTCTTCTACTGTTTAACAAGGGCACACCTGGATTGATATGGAGAATCTGCGCATCCACCAAATCCGCGGATACGGCAGAAATATATTCGGAACATCCCTGATACTGAATGTTATAATGCTGAACCAAAAACGGGTATAAATCCCAAAATTGCTCTGTCCAACGGTCGAGATTCGGGAAAAAGTCCATTCTCAGATAGTTGTTCAAAAACATCAGTGGATTATCTCCACTGTAAAAAATGCGTTGGATCCGGTATACCATTGTTCCCACCGGGATTTCAAGAACTTGAGAAATGGTCTCATCTGACGCAACCGAATCAATATACATTCCCCGAGCGCTCATTTGTTCTGGATTGGGAATATTTACGTGACGAATTGAAAGAATGTCTTCGAAATGATGCAATCTGGAATACTCGAATGCATCTGTCGGATAGATGCTCTTCAAAACGATGGTCCCATGCCCCTGTTTTACTTTAACATATCCTTCTTCAGCCAACTGCGCGATCGCACGTCGCACTGTTGTACGGCTAACGCCGTATATCTTCTCCAATTCCGGCTCTGCGGGAAGAAGAGACCCGATTGGATATGTATTATCCTTTAAGGCCTGAAGAATTTGTTTGTAGACTCTCTGATACGCGAGCATCAAACATCACCTCGATCACAATCAAACATTATTTTTTATTATCATATCATGTTCTGTTGAAAAGGTCAATGCATCCGATGCAAAGAATGCATAGTGTCACTTTGCACAAGTATTTTCTCGCTTTTTGATTACATTTTCTAATTGACTACGCATAAAATAATGATAAAATATAATTGTGATGTTTAAGTGATGTTTAAGTGATGATATCCGAGGTGCTGATTGTGTTGCTGATTGGAGAATACACTGAATTCCCGGCTTGGTTGCCTGCTGATCCCGGATCCGGTATTGCACTGTTCAACAGTACTGAAGGCGCTGAGCCATTTGCGAACACTGTTCTTTCCGTACATAATCCGTCTTTTCTTTGCGCAGACGGATACGGTGGATTTTATGCTTTGGACGAGGGTCCTCAGGGGCTATTAACACATTTTATTCCAGACGGCAAAAGTTTTTATTTTGCTGAACAAGTAGCATTTGAAGCGCAAGGCAGCTGCCATCTTTGTGTTTCGCCAGAACATAAAATCTACATTTCAAATTATGACTCTGGTACACTCACCGTTGTATCAGATAACAACGGTCATTTGGAAGTTATTCAAACATTGTATTTTCATGGGGGTGGACCGGTAAAATCCCGGCAAAGCGCTTCTCACATTCACTCTTGCCGATTATCGCCCAACGGACGGGAACTATTTGCCGCAGATCTTGGAGGCGACCGTCTATATCGGTTTGACATTCAAAAGGACGGGCGTCTGAACAAGCATATCGAACAGCCATATATCCAATTACCTGGCGGCAGTGGGCCCCGTCACATGGATTTTCATCCAAATTCCAGATTCATGTACATCAGCGCCGAACTGAGTAATCAAATTTTCACGCTTTGTTTTAATGAAAACGGCGTTGCTTCCGTTGTTTCTTGTATAAGCACTACTGAGTGCAAGGGTCCCACGATCCTTACTGCACATCTTCAGGTATCCGAACAGTACAATATGTTGTACACATGTGTCCGCGGAACCGATGAAATCGCATGGTATTCACTTGGTGCCGACGGTTCGGAGCTTACGTTCTGCGGACGATGTTCGAGCGGCGGCAGATTTCCGCGGTATTTTCTTCTTGATGAATCTTCTTCACAGCTGTTTATCGCCAATCAGCTCGGCGGAGGTGTGAGTATCTTCACTGTGGGAAGGGACGGCACCGTACAATTTCCCGCCAGAGTTAAGTTGGAAGCACCTGGAGCAGCAGCAATTCTACTCATGTGAGGAATCTAACCGCAAATAAATTAAGCAAAGGAGATGTGACAATTCGTGAACAAAATTGCAATTGTAACAGGAGCCAGCCAAGGAATCGGGCGCGGAATCGCGCTAAAATTGGCAAAGGAAGGATACGATATTGCTTTTTCCTTTTTCTCTGCGACTCAGAGAGCTGAGGAACTCTGTGCTGAAATTCAAAGTACCACAGCGCAGCGCTGTGCAATGTATTGTGTGGATATGCGCAAAGATGGTGCTGGAGCCAAATTTGTCAACCAGGTTTCCGAAGAAATGGGAGTTCCTTGCGTTCTTGTGAACAATGCCGGGCGCACTCGTATGGAAAGTATTCTGGATATGACTCCGGAAACTGTAGATGAACTGATCAATCTCGACTTGAAAAATTATTTGTTCTGTATGCAGGCTGCTGCCACTCAGATGGTTCGTGCGAAAATCTCCGGTAGCATTATTAATATTACATCTACTCGTGCGGAACGTGCATATCCTTGTGACGCAGTATACGGCGGAGTTAAGGCTGCGTTGAATCGAGCTTCTCAGTCAGCGGCACTGGATCTTGCCCCTTATGGCATCCGCGTTAACTGCGTAGCGCCTGGAGCCATTGCAGTGCGCAGTAAAGAATATCTTCAGAAGCTGAGTATTATCCCTGTGGACTTTTGGGACGAACTTGGCACACGTATTCCTCTGGGACGTTCAGGAACTCCTGAAGATATTGCAAATGCTGTCGCATTTCTGGCGTCCGACCAAGCCTCTTACATTACAGGAGAAATCCTGCGTGTGGATGGCGGCCTGATTCTTCCCGGTATGCCGGAACAGAGAGGTCATTCCTGGGGAGCAACAAAAAAGGAGAACCAGTGAAACATGAGCATTGAAATTCGTGATGTCCGGGCAATCTGCACGGCCCCGGAAGGAATCAATCTTGTTGCCGTTAAGATCGAGACAAATGAGCCTGAACTTTATGGAGTCGGATGTGCGACATTTGCACATCGATATTCAGCCGTAGTGACGGTCATCAATGATTATCTAAGACCGTTTCTAATCGGAAAAGATCCGTCGAATATTGAAGATATCTGGCAATCTGTGATGGGCATGAGTTACTGGCGCAACGGGCCGGTCTTGAACAACGCATTGTCCGGCGTTGATATGGCATTGTGGGATATCAAAGGGAAGATGGCGGGAATGCCGTTATACCAGCTGTTCGGTGGGAAGTGCCGCGCTGCTATTCCGTGCTATACACACGCCGAAGGCGATTCCGTCGATGTCGTACTGGAACGTGTTGCAGCCCTGAAGGAACTCGGATATCGGAAAATCCGCGTTCAGGTCGGGGGATATGGCGGAAAAAATCCCTCTATGCATCGCCCCGAGAACTCTCCCCCGGGAGCTTACTTTGACCCCAAATCCTATATTCGAAACGTACTTAACCTGATGGAAATATTGCATGTAAAATACGGCGGAGAACTGGAGTTCTGTCATGACACACATGAGAGGCTCTCGCCTATCGATGCAGTGAACTTTGCCAAAGAGCTTGAACCATACCATCTTCTTTTCCTGGAAGACGCTTTACCTCCGGAACAGTCGGACTGGTTCCGCATTTTACGCCAGCAGTGTGCAACACCACTGGCAATGGGGGAATTATTCAACAATCCTCAGGAATGGAAACACCTTGTCCAAGAGCATCTGATTGATTATATTCGGATCCATGTCAGTCAAATAGGAGGTATCACGCCCGCTCGAAAAGTAATCGCATTTTGTGATGCTTATGGCGTTAGAACCGCCTGGCACGGCCCGATCGACATGACACCGATCGGGCACGCCGTTAATGCACATCTTGACATCTCTTGTCCAAATCTTGGCGTTCAAGAGTGGACGGATGGCTTGTCTGGGCTTTATCCAACTCTCAACGGAAGGCTTATGCAGGAAATCTTCCCAGGAATGCCCGAACGGCGTGACGGATATCTGTACTTGAACGATAAACCCGGAATTGGTGTGGATATCAACGAAGAACTGGCGGCCCGCTATCCGTGTAAAAATACCGGCGTATCATGGAACTGGATGTTGGCACGTCTTCCGGACGGCACTGCCGTTCGGCCCTAACACAAGATTTTTAATCCACAGGAGGTGATAACGTATGCCTAAATTCAATCCGCATCCTCTTTTTCCTGAAAATCCTCTATATGAGATTCACAGTGAAGCCGAGATTCCTCATTCAGATCGTTATGAACTTTGGTGTGATGGCCGCCGACAGACCGTATATCACACAGATTCTTTTGACTATGCCGTTGTAGTTCGGAAGAATTCTGAACATTTTCCGGTTGAGATCCATGTCTCCACTGCATTTAAAGATGTGGTTATTCGCCCGTTATCTGTTGGCATTTCTTTCGAGCGTAAAGAAGATGTTATCCGCTTTACCTTACCCGGTCCTGTCAAAATAAGTGTGGAATTGGACGGCAATCTGAAGACGCCGCTTTTCATTTTGACTACGAACTATGTAGCGCCTCCGGATCCGGCACCCGCTTACTTCTTTCGAAAAGGCCATGTGTATAACGTTGGATCATTAGAGCTGAAAAGCGGAGAATGCGCCTATCTGGAAGAAGGAAGTATTGTATGCGGACGGATTTTCTCCTACAAAGCGGATTGCGTTTCTGTGCTCGGGAACGGTATACTATACGGCTCTGTATGGCATAAACCAGACGAAAATGGGGGACGCCTGATGGCAGCCTTTACCCTGGGCGATGATATCCGCATCCAAGGCATCACTATTGTAGACAGCGGCGTTTGGAACCTTGTCCCCGGTGCATGCAGGAATGTTTCCATTTGCGACGTCAACATTTTGTCCCGCTTGGTTACAGGTGACGGAATTGATATCGTTGGGTGTGAAAACGTAACGATCGAGAATTGTTTTATCCGAGCATGTGACGACTGCATTTGCATTAAGGCCTGTCCGCTTCCCAGTCCGGCGGCTTGCTGCAATGTGAAGAATGTACATGTACACGGCTGTACGCTTTGGAACGCCGAACCTGGTAATGCGTTGGAGATCGGCTACGAATTACGTTGCAACGAAGTCTCTGATATTGTTTTTTCCGACTGTGACATCATTCATTGCGAATATGAGGGGAATCAATCCGGAGGTGTTTTGACGATACACAATGCGGATCGCGCTAATGTTCACAATATTCTGTATGAAAATATTCGAATCGAAGATGCCCAGGAAAAATTTGTGGATATTAAAATCCTTGATTCCAAATATTCGCTTGACCGTGTTCGCGGCGACGTACAGGATGTAACTTTCCGCAACATCACCGTGGGGGGCAGTATTTTCCCGGTTTCGATCATCCGAGGCTTTGAAATGCATAACGAAATGCATCGTCCGCGCCATATTCGCTTTGAAAATGTTGTTGTTCATGGTGCTCTGATGCACAGCGCCAACGAAATGCGAATGGTAGTTGAACTGGCTCATGAGTTGGAATTCGAAGGAAACACAACTCTGAAACAACCTGAGTATTGAGAGGTTTGAGATGAAAGGGAAATTCGTAGCATCTGCCCGTCATCTCGGGCGGAGCATCTGGAAAAATCGCGCCTGCTATAGTCTGATGCTTCCCGGCATCATCTGGTTCATTCTCTTCGCATATGGGCCGATGTCCGGTTTGCTGCTTGCATTCAAAACATATAGCGCACGCGGTGGAATTTGGGGTAGCCCTTGGTGCGGGTTTGAAAACTTTGCTTATGTGTTTAAAGATGCGGCTTTTTTCCGTTCAGTCTGGACAACCTTGACAATTAATGTCGGCCGCCTTCTTTTTCAGTTTCCGGTCCCCATTATCCTTGCACTTCTGATCAATGAGTGCAAGTGGAAACGGTTCAACAAAATTGCTCAAACAATTTTTACCTTTCCCTATTTTCTGTCCTGGGTCATTGTAGCAAGCATTGTAACAAATGTTCTGTCTCTCGATGGAATGGTAAATAGTCTTCTGGCCATGCTAAACCTCGATAAGACGAATTTTCTGGGAAACAGCACACTGTTTATACCGTTGCTTTATCTGACAGATAGTTGGAAGTCTGCTGGTTGGAGTGCGATCATTTATCTCGCTGCACTGTCTGGAATTGACGTGGATCAATATGAAGCCGCCGAATTGGACGGAGCCAACCGATGGCAAACTCTTATTCGAGTGACTCTCCCTAATTTGAAACCGACAGTTCTTGTTATGCTGGTTCTTTCCATTGGAAATCTGATGACGGGAGGATTCGACCAGATTTTCAATCTATCCAATCCGGCCGTAGAAGACATCTGCGAGATTCTTGATATGTACATTTATCGCATTACTTTTGGTTCCGTTCCCGATTTTGGCTTTTCCATGGCAATTAGCTTGTTCCGTTCTGTGGTCAACTGCATTTTCCTGATTGCTGCCGATCGCGGTGCAAAGAAATTTGGCGGAAGTGGCCTGTTCGGCTAAAAAAGGAGGAATGATATTATGAGAAATCGAAAAGCTACCACGGCAGATTTTTTGATTGCCGGATTTCTGTTTCTCCTTGTTTTGGCGGTAGTTGTGCCTTTCATTAATACGATTGCGATCTCGTTTTCTACGCAGAGGGAATATCTCAATACGCCGCTTCTTTTGATACCGCGTAAACCTACACTGAACAATTATATCAATCTTCTTAGAGATAAGCGCATTTCCATCGGCTATCTGACATCTCTCAAAATTCTGCTTCTTGGACTCCCGATCAACTTGTTTCTGACAGTCTCACTTGCGTACGGCACAAGCCGAAAAAATTACCCAGGCAAGCGGCTTATTTTGGGAGCTATTCTGTTCACAATGCTGTTTAATGGCGGCATTCTTCCCTTGTACCTGCAAATGCGCGAACTTCATCTAACGAATACAATTTGGTCTGTCATATTGGCGAGCGGCATCAATGTATTTTATTTTGTGCTTGCACGTAATTATTTCTGTTCGTTGCCGGAAGCACTGATTGAATCCGCGCAACTGGACGGAGCAGGTGAATGGAAAATTCTTTTCTCCATTATTCTTCCCATTTCCAAACCGATTCTTGCAACACTTACATTGTTCTATATGGTTGACCGGTGGAACGAGTGGTACAATGCGCTGATTTTCATTCATGACAATAGTATTATTCCGCTTCAGGTAGTTCTGCGTTCCATTGTGATGGAATCCAATATTTCAAGCAACACCAGCTCCGCACAAGCAGCTGTGCGAAACTTCGATATGGGAATCAAGATGGGAGCGGTCATGTTGACCTCTTTGCCCATCATGTGCGTATTTCCCTTCTTGCAGAAACATTTTGCAAAAGGCGTCATGGTCGGAGCGATCAAGGCGTAAAAATGAAACCAATTGAAAAGGAGAAATCAATATGAAAAAGTTCAAACGGTTGGGTACACTTTTTCTCTGCGCTACTCTCATTTTGAGTCTTGCAGCCTGCGGGAAAAGTGGTTCTGAAACCACAAGTGGTTCTGAAACCACAAATTCAACTGCTTCATCCGCATCGGATGACACCTATGACGAACATCTTACTCTGAGTTGGCTCCAGGCGGGAATCAAATCCGGTGCAGACTATTCTGCAGACGATTGGGGCCGTTTCTGGTTGGATAAGTTCAATGTGGATTTTGATATTATCGCTGTTACAATGGATCCTTCCGATTGGGATGAGCGTTTGCGCATCTGGATTAACTCCGGCGATATGCCCGATGTTGCTAATGCTCAGTTTGAATTTGGTGAGTTAGAAAACTATGCTAATCAAGAGGCCATTTACCGTCTGCCCGATGACTGGAAAGAGCGGTGGCCTAATGTTGCTAAGACGCAGGAAAACGTCCCTGCTGCCGCTATGGCCGAGGAACAACTCGGCGGTACTTACTTTCTGTATCGCCCGGTTTTCTCTCTGAATCGTCCTAGTGAACGTCTTAGCTATCACGCCCTGATCTATTTGCGCAAAGATTGGATGGAAGCTTGCGGTCTGGAACTGAAAGATACCTATACTCCGGACGAACTCGAAGAAATTGCCAAAACATTCCTGGAAAAAGATCCTGGCAATGTAGGCGATAATCTGGTAGGTATGAGTATTCGGCCCTATGATATGGTAAAGCTGTATCCCACAACCACATTCTCCGAAGCATGCAATATCGGAGATGGTTACTACAAGGATGAAAACGGCCAGTTCCAGTGGGCACCTGCTGACACTCGCACATTGGATGCATTGAAAAAGTATCAGGATCTTTACCAGGAAGGTATTCTCGATTCTGAGTTCTATAGCTATACACGTTATCAGGGTGCTCAGAAATTTTACGTTCAGGGAACATCCGGTCTGACCCTGGAAGACGGTCACGCAATCATGATTACCTATATCCGAAATGGTCTTGCTGAGCAGGGGCTGGATCCGGACAAAGTACTCCACCTCGCACAGCTCGTGGGCGATGATGGTATGTATCATTATCGTGAAGACTCCAACTATTGGGGACAAGTTATGTTCAGCCCGACAATCAGCCAGGAAAAGTTCGAACGCGCAATGGATATTCTGGACTACACCTGCACAGAGGAAGGACAGAACTTCATGAATATGGGCTTTGAAGGAATCGATTGGAAGCTCGATGAAAATGGAAATTATGTTTCTCTGCTTGATCCTTCCATCCAGGGAAGTGCGACAAGTGTGCTTGGCGGTAAGTACCCTTCTAAGGAATCCTCTTTTGGCGGGTTGATTTTACCAGATGACTTTAGTCTGGTAAGCCCTAACTACAGTCATGAAATTCAGGATACCGTACGTGGTTTCTACAAACTTCGCGAAGAATTAAGTGACACAACAACGCTTCTGCCTAGAGAATACGAATATGAGTTTTTGAGTTCACGCGAAAAATCGCAGGCAACAATGGATTTGGGCGATGAGTATGCAAAACTTATCCTCAAGGACGGGGAGCTTGAAGACAACTGGAACACCTGGGTTGAAGAAAAGATGGCCGTTGTGCAGCCAGTTTTGGACCAACTTAACAAATAAATAAGTGCCGACCTCAGCTCATTTTCAGAGTTACCAACGTTAAAGCAAAAGACCAGAGTTGTAAAGCCTTTCGGCTAAATAGCTCTGGTCTTTTTGTTGGAGCTTGTGCAACAGCCCCTTTCAGCTTGTATTTGACCACTTTGCCGACCATCATGCTTTACTCCTCCTTGGATGCCATTATACTATGTTGACACAGTAGGGTGAAATAAGAAGCAAATTGCGGAGTACATCAAGCATCAGCTTGACGAAGATCAGATAGCGGATCAAATGAGCCTGAAAGAGTTTATTGACCCGTTTACGGGTAGCAAGAATACCAAGGCATAAGTAAAACGCCCCTTAAGGGGCCTGCCACGAGTCGGCAATGCAGTTGGCCGAACCGTTCGAGGCCCCTTGAGGGGCGTTGTCTGTAATATGCCCTTCTAGGGCTTCCTCAAGCCCCCGGCTTAGCCGGGGGTTCTCAACGGCAGCAGCGTCCGGGCAGCGCAGGGAGAAAAGCACGGCTTTCAAGGGCGCTGACAAAAGAATGGCAAACGGGCTTTTCGCGCTCGAACCAGCAAATATGCGTCTTTTGGATACACCCTGGACAGTTTGCTCCGCACAAGCCTGCGTCCAAAGCTTTTTTGTTTTTCATAGGGCAATACCGCATAATTCTAAGTGCCGATACGGCGAGCGAGGTGCGGCAGA
>OHUV01000683.1_pt1 | contig 21521 bp, 19 predicted proteins | sample 1579281 | NCBI WGS metagenome assembly OHUV01 (sample SAMEA3882515, study PRJEB24775) | human gut metagenome | biome: human-associated habitat; feature: intestine environment; material: feces | place: Netherlands | collected 2009/2010
AAGCCGATAGGCAGCGACGCCGAAAACTGCAAAAACACCTATGTCTCGCTCCTCGGTCTCGAAAAGGCGCAGAAAATAGCCGCGGAGCTTACCAATAAGGCAATAGACGCGCTTAAAGTTTTCGGCGATGAGGCTGAATTTTTGATATCGCTTTCCAAAAAGCTTCTTTCCAGAAATAAGTGATCGTCAATCCATTCTCAGTGAAAGGTTGAAGTCAAATGGCATCTGACAATTACCTTAAAAATATACATTCCCCGGCGGATATAAAAGGCATGAGCTATGCTCAGCTAAACGAGCTTGCCGCCGAGATACGCACAGTTCTTATCGACACGGTCTCGAAGAACGGCGGTCATCTCGCGTCCAATCTCGGCGTCGTGGAGCTGACTCTCGCCATGCATAAGGAGTTCGATTCCCCGCGCGATAAGTTTGTCTGGGATGTCGGCCATCAGGCCTATACCCACAAGCTGCTCACAGGCAGATACGAGCGCTTTCACACCCTGCGTCAGGAGGGCGGACTCTCGGGCTTCTGCCGCCCCGATGAGAGCGAGCATGATATGTTCTACAGCGGCCATTCAAGCACCGCCGCATCGAGTGCGCTCGGACTCTCGACCGCGAACACCATGCGCGGCAGCAAGAATACCGTCGTCGCCGTCGTCGGAGACGGATCGATGACCGGCGGAATGTTCTATGAGGCTTTAAACAACGCCGGCAGAACGCACGACAGGCTCATAATCGTGCTCAACGACAATGAGATGTCCATCTCCGAGAACGTCGGCTCTATGGCGCGTTATCTTGCCGTCGTCAGAGCAAAGCCCGAATATTACCGCATGAAAGCGCACACCGAAAAGCTCCTGAAACATATCCCGATCATCGGAAATGAGCTTTCGGATGCCGCGTTTGATATAAAGAGCGCATTGAAGCGCATTATCTATTCCGATTCGTGGTTCGAGGATCTCGGACTTCACTATATCGGTCCTATTGACGGGCACAATATCCAGCAGCTCTGCGAAGCGTTTGAGATGGCGAAGAAGTATGACAAACCCGTACTTCTTCATGTCAATACCCTCAAGGGCAAGGGCTATGATTTTGCCGAGCGTTCGCCCGAGCAGTTCCACGGAATCTCAAAGTTTGATATCAACACCGGAGAGCCTCTTTCATCCGGTACGAGCTTTTCGAGCAATTTCGGCGATATCATGTGTCGCTTCGCGTCCTGTGATGACCGCGTGTGCGCCATAACCGCCGCGATGTCCATCGGCACGGGGCTTGAGCGGTTCTCGAATGAATATAAATACAGATTCTTTGATATAGGCATCGCCGAGGAGCACGCCGTGGCGTTCGCGCTCGGTCTTGCAAAGAGCGGATTTATCCCGGTTTTTGCAGTCTATTCCACCTTCCTCCAGCGCTGCTTTGATCAGCTTCTGCACGATGCCGCTCTCCAGAAGCAGAAGATGGTCATCGCCATCGACCGCGCCGGATTTGTCGGCGAAGACGGCGAGACACACCAGGGCGTTTTTGATGTTTCGATGCTCAGAAGCGTGCCGGATATAACCGTCTATTCGCCCTCGTCCTATGAGGGACTCAAGCACGCCATGCAGCAGGCGCTCTATTCCGAGTCGAAGCTCGTCGCGGTCAGATATCCGCGCGGAGCTCAGCGCGCGATACCCGAGAGCATCAAACCGACCTTTGCCGACTTTGATGTGTTCGGCGACGAAAACGCCGAAAAGGCAATCATAACCTACGGCAGGACTTTTTCAGCCTGCGCGTTCGCATATGAAAAGCTTGTGAATTCCGGCGAATCAGTGAAGCTTATAAAGCTCAACCGCATAATTCCCGTCTGCGAGGGCGCGGTGGAAGCGGCGAAAAACTGCAAGGATGTATATTTTTTTGAAGAGGGCATACGCCGCGGCGGAGCGGGCGAAGGCTTCCTGTTCGACCTCTCGAAAGCGGGATTCTCCGGGAAATATCATCTCAGAGCTATCGAAAACGGCTTTGTCAAGCAGGCGTCCGTTGAGTCGCTCTTACATAAATACGGTTTTGACGAAGAGGGCGTGCTCTCGTTCGTCACTTCTGCGGAGGATTGACCGTGGAGGAAAACAGAAAGCGCATAGACGCTCTGATGGTCTCCTTGGGTGTCGCGCCGTCGCGCGAAAAAGCCAAGGAAATGATAAAGAGCGGGAATGTATATTTAAACGGCAAAGTTGTATCTAAAGCTGGACTTTTGGCGAGTGACTGTGATATAATCGAGTATAAAGGCGAGTCGGAACGCTATGTCAGCCGCGGCGGACTGAAACTCGAGAAAGCCGTCGATGTTTTCAAACTCGATTTGAGCGGATATTTATGCATCGATATCGGCGCGTCAACGGGCGGATTTACCGACTGTATGCTCCAAAACGGCGCTAAAAAAGTCTACGCTGTCGATTCCGGCAACGGTCAGCTTTCGCCGAAACTTAAGTCCGACCCCCGCGTTATCGATCTCGAAAAGACAAATTTCAGATACACAACGGAAAAAGAGATTCCCGAGCGCGCCGATTTTGCGAGCGCGGATGTCTCGTTTATATCTCTGAAATATATCCTGCCTGCGCTTTCGCCGCTTTTAAAAGACGGCGGCAGTGCCGTCTGCCTTATAAAGCCGCAGTTCGAGGCGGGCAGGGAGAATGTCGGCAAGAAAGGCGTGGTCAAAGATCCGCGCGTGCATATAAAAGTCATCAAAAATGTCTGCTCCTATGCCGTGCAGGCGGGATTTTCGGTGTCGGCTCTCGATTTTTCCCCTGTCAAAGGACCGGAGGGCAATATAGAATACCTCGTATATCTGAAAAAGGACGAAGTGCAGTCCGTTTCGGCACCCGATGTCGCGGGAGTCGTCAGCGCGGCGCACGCCTGTTTCAAAGCGGGAGAATAACTATGATGTTTGCAATAATTCCAAATCTTACTCGCAAAAACGCCGCTCAGGTGACAAGGCTCATCTGTGCGAAGCTCGACGAACTCGGCGCGGCATATTCTCTGCCGCTCAGTACGGAAAATGTGTTTTCCAATACCAAGGCTGAATTTTTGCCTGAAAAAGAGCTGATCGGCGGCTGCGAGGCGGTCATAACCGTCGGTGGGGACGGAACGATAATCCATTCCGCCAAGAAGGCCGCGGTTTATTCAAAGCCCGTCCTCGGCATCAACGCAGGTCGCCTTGCGTTTATGGCGGGTCTCGAGATACACGAGCTCGATTTGCTCGAAAAGCTCATAACCGGCGATTACAGCATGGATAAGCGCATGATGCTCAAAACCACCGCCGCCGACGGCGACAGCGTGCAGAGCGGATACAGCATGAACGACTCCACCGTAATGCGCCTGTCGAGGCTGAGCAGAATTTCCGAGATAAATGTCGATCTCGACGGCAGATATTTCAACCGCTATCTCGGCGACGGACTCATTCTCTCGACTCCGACCGGTTCAACGGCATATTCTCTCTCTGCCGGCGGTCCCGTGGTCGATCCGAAGCTTGAATGTATGATACTCACTCCGATTTGTTCGCATTCGGTGTTCACCCGTTCGCTCGTTCTGGGCGACGATGCGGTGCTGCGCATCTATTCCGATGATGACGGACCGCTCTCCGTTTCGTGCGACGGCGACGAGCCGTTCACAGTCTCGGCGCAGGGGAGCATAACGGTCGAAAAGGCGGACATCTGCGCGAGCTTTATCAGACTCAAGAACGACAGTTTTGTAGATATACTCAACAGAAAAATGATGAAATGGAACAGCAGTTCCCACGATGAACGGGAGGTATAACCTTGAAAAAAAGAAGGCAGGAAGCAATACTCGAAATAATTGAAAAATATGACCTGTCAACCCAGGATGAGCTTCTTCAGAAGCTCAAGGACAGCGGCTTTGACGCCACTCAGGCGACGGTTTCGCGCGATATAAAAGAGCTGCGCCTTGTCAAGACTATGGGCGCAAACGGTCAGTATAAATACGCCGTTACAAAGACCGAATCTGACGAACTGCTCTCGAAGTTCCGCAGCATATTCGCCCAGTCCGTCGTCTCTGCCGACTATGCGGGCAATACAATTGTTATCCGCTGCTATACCGGCATGGCTCAGGCGGCGTGCGCAGCGTTTGATTCCATGCATTGGGAGGGGCTTGTCGGCACCCTCGCGGGCGACGATACTATATTTGCCCTTTGCAGAAGCGAAAGCTATGCTTCGCAGATGAAAGATTCCATAAAACGACTTATTGAAAAATGAGGTTTGAGCTATGCTTCTCAGTCTGAAAATAGAGAATATAGCAATAATTGAGAGCGCCGATATCGAGTTCGATTCGGGGCTCAATGTCCTTACGGGCGAAACCGGCGCGGGCAAGTCGATCATAATCGATTCTATAAACGCCGTGCTCGGTGAACGCACGTCGCGCGAGCTTATTAGAACCGGCGCGCAGTCCGCGAGCGTTACCGCACTCTTCTCCGGCGTTTCCGCCGACACTGCCGCGCGGCTTAAAGAATATGATATCGAGCCCGACGAGGACGGGAATATACTTCTTCGCCGAACCCTTGGTTTGGACGGCAAAAACACCTGCCGCATAAACGGCGTGCCCTCGAATGTCGCCGCGCTCCGACAGGCGGGGCATGAGCTGATAAATATACACGGTCAGCATAACAATCAGGCGCTCATGGCGCCCGAAAAGCACTTCGAGTTCATCGACTGCGTCGCGGACGATGCCGAATTGCTTGAAGAATACAGAGAGAAATTCAGAGAACTCTGTTCGTATATCAGGGAGCGCGACTCCCTCAAAACCGACGAGTCGGAGAAGCTTCGCCGGCTTGATCTGCTCGATTATCAGATAAACGAGCTTGAACAGGCGGATATAAGACCCGGAGAGCGCGACGAACTCAACGAGCGAAAGACGCTTCTGCAAAACTGCGAGCGCGTCACGGCATCGCTTAGAGCGGCGTATGATATTCTCCAGGGTGCCGATGACAGCTTCGGCGTGATAAGCGCGATAGGCGACTGCGCCGGGAACGCGGAGGACGCTGCCCGATTCTATAAAGACGTCGAGTCTGCCGCAAAGACTCTTCGCAATGTCGGCTATGAGCTTGAGGACTGCGCGGGAGAACTTCGCTCGGCTATTGAAGATTTCTCCTATGATCCGTCCGAGCTCGAAGAGATTGAAGCGAGACTTGATGAGCTTTTCCGCCTCTCAGTAAAATACGGCTCGACGGAAGATGAAATGCTCTCTTTCCTTGATTCCGCGCGCGAGGAGCGCAATAAAATAGCCCTCTCGGATGAGCGGGTCAAAGAGCTCGATGCGCTCGTCAGCTCGACCAAAGCCGAGGTTCGCGCCCTTGCCGAAAAGCTTACTGCGGCGCGCGAAAAGGCATCGCGCGAGTTTGAGCGCGGAGTGACCGAACAGCTCGAATTTCTCGATATGCCGTCGGTCAGCTTCAAAGTCAACAGAGAAAAAACACCGTTTACAATAAACGGTGCGGACAATATAGAATTTCTCATCTCCGCAAACGCGGGCGAGACGCTCAAGCCCCTCGCAAAAATCGCTTCGGGCGGCGAGCTGTCGCGCATAATGCTCGCGATAAAGAGCGTTATCGCCGGCAGAGACGGACTCGATACGATGATATTCGATGAGATAGACGCGGGACTCAGCGGCAGAGCGGCGCAGAAAGTTGCCATGAAGCTCAAAGAGGTCTCGCGCGGCAGGCAGGTCATATGCGTCACCCATTCCGCTCAGATAGCGGCGCAGGCGGACTGCCACATGAGAATCAGCAAATCCGTCTCGGACGGCAAGACGTATACAAAGGTCGAACGCCTCGACACAGAGGGCAGAAAATATGAAATAGCAAGGATAACTGGTGGACTCGATGTCACCGAACTTCAGCTCAAATCGGCCGAAGAGATGCTCAGAAATGCCGGGAATCTGTAAAAACATAAAAGGGGAGATAACTTATGTCAGACGAGAAAAAAGAAACGCAGGGCGCTGCCGAAAATCAGAGGCTCAGCACAAAGGAAAATGTTCTTCAGACTGTCAAATTTGCGCTGTTCTCCGCCTCTGCGGGAATTATTCAAATAGCAACATACACCCTGTTTTATGAGGCATGCCATTTCAAAGAGTGGATAGCCTATCTTATTTCGCTTGTTCTCTCCGTGCTCTGGAATTTTACTTTCAACCGCAAATTCACCTTCAAATCTGCGAACAATGTCCCGATAGCCATGCTTAAAGTCGCGGCTTATTACTGCGTGTTCACTCCGCTCTCAACTTGGTTTACGAAGTATGCCACTACCGATCTTATGTGGAACAACTATCTTGTTGAGGCTCTCTGCATGGTGACAAATTTCGTGACCGAGTTCCTGTACGATCGCTTCGTCGTGTTCCGCAATTCCATGAACACCAACGATGTTGCAAAGAAAGACAGAGAAAAAGCCGAGCACAAAGCGGAGCAGGATAAATAACAAAAAACGGGACTGCGCATATGTGTTAGCCCCGTTTTTTAGCGAGTATAAAATATATTTTTGAATGGAATTTTGATATGACTGAAGAAAAGAAGTGTCCTCTATATAAAAAATGCGGCGGATGCCAGCTGCAGAATCTGAGCTACGCGGAGCAGCTGAAATTCAAACAGCGCAAGGTGGAAAAACTGCTCGGCGAGTTCGCCCATGTCGAGCCGATAATCGGCATGGCTGAACCGTATCATTACCGCAACAAGGTACAGGCGGCGTTTGCCACGGCGAGAAACGGGAAGATAATTTCCGGCGTCTATCAGTCCGGCACGCACAGCATAGTCTGCGTCGATTCGTGCCTCACCGAGGACAGAAAAGCAGATGAGATAATCGTCTCGATCCGCAATATGCTGAAGAGCTTCAGAATACAGCCGTATGACGAGCGAAGCGGCGGTACACTTCGTCATGTCCTCGTCAAGCGCGGATTCAAGACAAATCAGATAATGGTCGTGCTCGTCACATCGGGTCCGATTTTCCCCGCGAAGAACAACTTCGTAAAGGCTCTTCGCAAGGAGCATCCCGACATAACGACGATAGTCCATAATATTAACCCGTATCAGACGAGCCTCGTGCTCGGCGAGCGCGAGAATGTGCTCTACGGCACGGGCAAAATCGAGGACGAGCTCTGCGGGCTGACTTTCAGAATATCTCCGCGATCGTTTTATCAGATAAACCCGGTGCAGACCGAGGTGCTTTATAACACAGCGATGGAATATGCCGGCATGACCGGGAGCGAAAAGGTTATCGATGCCTATTGCGGTATCGGCACAATAGGGCTCGTCGCGTCGAAGCGAGCGGGCGAGGTGATAGGCGTTGAACTCAACCGCGACGCCGTCCATGACGCCATAGCCAACGCCAAACGCAACGGGATAAAGAACGTCCGATTCTTCTGCGACGATGCAGGCGAGTTTATGCTCGGTATGGCGCAGGACGGGGAGAAAGCGGACATAGTTTTCATGGATCCGCCGCGCGCAGGAAGCGATGAGTGCTTCCTGTCGTCGCTCGTGACCCTCGCGCCGAAAAAGGTGGTCTATATCTCCTGCAACCCCGAGACCCAGCAGCGCGACCTGCGCTTTCTGACAAAGCGCGGCTATAAAGTCGAAAAGATTCAGCCCGTCGATATGTTCCCGCATACGAATCATGTTGAGACGGTTGTATTGATTACTCGACCCGAGTAGAGATTACAGGCTGGATGTAAATAAGGAGGCGGAGAACAATGTTTGTACTCAGAGCCGGATGTAAAGTTCCTTTTCCCGAAAAGCTTTCCGAGGAATATATGCTGATTGAAAACCAGATTATCGCAAACATATCGGCGGATAAAATCAAGGATATAATGAATCATTTTATCTACATTCATGAAGAACCTGTTTTTTTCATTCTTGAGTTACCCTCTAAACAGGATAACGAGGAAGAGATTCGACCGGGTATTGTGGAAAAAATGCATAAGGATGTTTATTATATTGACGAATGTACAGGTGAAGAAGCATTTACGATTCTTCTTCGTATCGGCGATTTAATGATAAATGATGGATTGTGTTCATTCGGCTTCGGCTGCCATGAATCAGAAGATGAGATTGTGTTCGGCAAGTATAATGTAACAACCATTTTTAGCAAGAACATCAATCAATACAATAGTTTTATGGCGGAACACGGAATTGCAAAATCAGAAGATATCGTGACCGCTTGGGATACTTTTTCGCAGGAGAATCCCGGTATTTCGGAGCGTATTGAGATGGACGGAAAAGATATATACTCCATTCCTGAGATGTTTGCCGATTGGGGAATCTACAAGGCTGAACAACGCGAATGTTAACTGATTTTTTGATCATGTTTAATGGCATATTCTTTATATCAACAGTCTTGACAACAGAATGAATATTTGCCCCTTTATTCACGCTATTGCTACAAGTCATACGAAAAACGACAGTATCCCTGAAAAACAATCCAACGCCGGGAGGGGAGATAAACGGCAATTTCTGCGATATTTTTGAGGTAGGCGGCAAAATCTATGCCGTCGATTCATTGAGCCATCTCGGTCTGGCGAGCACAACGATTTATTCCTTTGACTGCGACTGCAAACATCATAAAATATTCAGCGATGAAAATCTGGATTTTAAAGCACGGCATGTGGCCGGGGAGCGGGCATATATACTCGTTTCCGGTAGCGTCAGCACAAGAAGCGGCGGCGAAAAGCTCAAATCAATTTTGCTCGAAATATCGGAAAACGGAATCGATGCAAAGACGGAATTTGATTGTGGCTTTTATCTCGTTTTCAATATGATTGTAAAGAATGGCAAAATGATTCTTGGTGTGGATAAGGCGGTCGTGACCGCCGACCTGCAAACAAAAGAGATAAAAGCTTATACGCCGCTCAGCGTCGAAGCGGAGAAACATATAATCGGAATAAGCCGATGAATAAGCCCTGTAAATTTGGCGGATGACTGCACTTTTTAAAAACAATGCCTACTGATTTAGGATAATTTACTTTTTTGCCCTCAGGCATTGATTTTCAAAAAAATCTGTGCTACTTTAAAGCTGTACAGTTGTCTTGGCTGTGCGGCTTTATCTATTTTGATAGGAGGATCAAAATGAAAAGGTTTATAAGCAGGGCGGTCGCAGTGATTCTCACATGCGTATTGGCCTTCGGCTCCGCGGTCTGCTTCGCCGCGGACAGCACCGAGAGTGCAGACGCAAAGAAGTATTATGATTACGGCACATATGTGCTTCTGGGCGACAGTGTCGCCAGCGGTCACAACGACCTTGTATATGTGGATTCGGAGTTCAAGCGCGTTGAAAATTCATACGGCGCGTATGTTGCCGATGCTCTCGGAGTGAATTATGTTCCGATGGCCTGCCCCGGTTTCAGGACGATAGATATCCGCTATATGCTCGAGGACGATTATCCGGGCGACGATTATCTTTTCCACGATTCTCATAACCCCGAGGTCATGAAATCGAGGATCCCCGAGTATCGCCGCGCAATTTCACAGGCGGGTCTTATTACCCTCGGTGTCGGCGGAAACGATTTCGGCACTTATCTCACATGGGTAATCGCCGACATTCTCGAGAAAGAGGGCACTTGCAGCAAGTATGTCAAGGCTCTGCGCGATCTTCTCAAGGAGAACGGCATAGTCAACGATAAGCTTGACAAAATAGTTGAGCTCGCTAAGATTACCGACGCAATGCCCGAGCTTATCAGAGTTCTCCCGCGTGCGCTTAAATACGGGGTCGAAAACTTCTTTGAGAACTGGAACCATGTCATTGAGGATATATATGCTCTGAATCCCGACGTTCAGCTTATGGTTATCGGAATGTTCGACACGAGCGTCAAGAGCGACGACGGAGCGACAGACACCGAGGAGAACAAGGATGACAGCCAGAGCATCAATCTCGGACAAATGGTCGTCGATCTGGCAAACAAGCCGATGAAAGAGGGCGCCGAGAAATACGGCTATATCTTTGTTGATACAACGGGCACGACCTGCGACACATACCATCCGAACGCAGCGGGTCACAGACATATCGCCGACAGAATCCTTGACGCTCTGCCCGATGCAAACTTCCCGTTTACGGATGTCGCGTCCGATTCGGAGTATTACGATGCAATCGAGTTTATGTACAGAAAAGGCTACATGGCGGGCACTTCCGAGACACAGTTCAGCCCCGATTCCGCGCTGACAAAGTCGGCTCTTGTTCAGGCTCTTTACGGCATGGCCGGCTCGCCCGAGGTCAATACCGAGAACATTTCATTTGCCGATCTCGACAGCTCGAATCCCGCGTTCAAAGCCGCGGTGTGGGCTGTCAGCAACGGAATAGTCAAGGCGTCCGACGGCAAGTTCGAGCCGGATAGCGAGATAAGCGTCGCCGATTTCGGCCTTACGATGATTCGCTTCTCCGCAAAGGTCGATTTCAACCTGAAGAGGGTAGTAAAGACCGTTTCAATGTCGTTCAATCTTGCTCTTGAGAACAAGTTTATGATTATCAAAAGATCTATAACCCGTGCCCAGGCCGCGCAGAAGCTCGCCGGATATCGATATTATTGATAGAAGTATAGTAACGTAAACAAAGCGGAGAGCTCAAGAGGGTTCTCCGCTTTTGTGATATAAAGAACACCCGTCCGCAGATACATAGCTCCCGCGGACAGGTATTTTTTATTCGCCGTTCCCGATATTTTCTCCGCGATTTACGGCTAAAACATTGACATCGGGGAAAATTAAGAGTAAAATATTTGAGTAAATATTTTTGGCTGTGAAGAGCAGAGCCGTTTATTCCGCTCGCAGAGAGGCGCGCCGGCATTATGCCGCTGTGAGGTGCGCCGTGTCAGGAAGTACGGCAGCCGGCTCGGAGCCTCCCGCGTTGAACGGGCGTAGCCTGCGTTAAGGGCAGCAGAGGGGTGCAGTTTTGTGCAATCCGGGTGGTACCGCGGTTTCGGCCGTCCCGGGCAGAACGGCATCTATTTTTATTTTTTAAGGAGTTGTTTATCATGGAATGGACGGGACTCAATGAACTCAGAGAGAAGTATCTGAGCTTTTTCGAGAGCAAGGGTCATCTTCGTCTGCCGAGCTTTTCGCTTGTGCCTCAGGGAGATAAGAGCCTGCTGCTCATCAACGCCGGCATGGCACCGCTCAAGAAATATTTCACAGGCGAGCTGACCCCGCCGAGAACCCGCGTCACAACCTGCCAGAAGTGCATCAGAACGCCAGATATTGAGCGCGTCGGAATCACCGCGCGCCACGGCACTTTCTTCGAGATGCTCGGCAATTTCTCGTTCGGCGATTACTTCAAGCATGAGGCGACCGCGTGGGCGTGGGAGTTCTGCACGAAGGTGCTCGAGATGCCCGCGGATAAGATATATATCAGCGTCTATCAGGACGATGATGAGGCGTATGACATCTGGACAAAGGAGCTCGGTGTTTCGCCCGACCATATGGTTCGCCTCGGCAAAGAGGATAACTTCTGGGAGCACGGCGCAGGCCCCTGCGGTCCCTGCTCGGAGCTCTATTTCGACCGCGGCGAGAAGTACGGCTGCGGTTCTCCGACCTGCGGAGTCGGATGCGACTGCGACAGGTATGTTGAGTTCTGGAACCTCGTTTTCACCCAGTTTGATAACGATGGCAACAATAACTATACCCGCCTCAAGAGCTGCAATATCGACACCGGTATGGGCCTTGAGCGCCTTGCCTGCATCATGCAGGGCGTGGACAACCTCTTCGAGGTCGACACCGTCCAGAATATCATGAAGCACATCATGCAGATAGCGGGCGTCAAGTACCACGAGGACGAGAAAAAGGATGTCTCACTGCGCGTTATCACCGACCATATCAGAAGCACCACTTTCATGATCGGCGACGGCGTTATGCCTTCAAACGAGGGCAGAGGATATGTCCTTCGCCGCCTGCTCAGAAGAGCGGCTCGCCACGGCAGACTCTTAGGTATCGACGGCACTTTCCTCTACAAAGTGTGCGAGACCGTTATCAAAGAGAATGCAACAGCCTATCCGAACCTCGTCGAGAAGCACGACCTTATTGTAAAGGTCATCAAAGCTGAGGAGGAGAGCTTCAATAAGACTATAGACACAGGTCTCAATCTGCTTGAGAATATTATCGCTCAGAGCGATTCCAAGGTGCTCAGCGGCGCAGATGCTTTCAAGCTTCAGGATACTTTCGGCTTCCCGATAGACCTGACAAAAGAGTTGCTCGAAGAGCGCGGCATGAGCGTCGATATCGATGAATATGACCGCCTCTATGCTCAGAGCAGAGCGGCAGCGCGTGCGGCGCGCAAGGATGCCGGAGCTCAGGCGTGGAAGGACAGCAACGTTTCGTTCAAGGATGTCGGAGCCACCGAGTTTGTCGGCTATACCGATTATTCCTGCGACGCCGAGATAAAGGCAATAGTCACAAACGGCGAGCGTGACGAGTTCGCAACCGCGGACTCCGAGGTGGTTGTTGTGCTCGACAAGACCCCGTTCTATGGCGAGAGCGGCGGACAGGCGGGCGACACCGGCGTTATCAAGACCGATAATGCAACCCTCGAGGTTACCGCAACAGGCAAGACTCCCGACGGCGTTGTGCTCCACATTGCAAGATTTATAAGCGGCGACAGCATCGCTCTCGGCGATAAAGTCCACGCTCAGATAGATGTCGAAAAGCGCGAGGCGACCCGCCGCAACCACACTGCGGCTCATCTGCTCCAGGCGGCTCTGAGAAAGCACCTCGGCAGCCATGTTGAGCAGGCGGGACAGCTTGTCAACAGCGAGGAGATGCGCTTCGACTTCACCCATTTCTCCGCTCTCTCGGGCGATGAGCTCAAGGCGATAGAGCGCGAGGTCAACGAGGTTATCCTCAAGGGTATTCCGGTCGAGACACGCGAGATGCCCATTGAAGAGGCGAAGAAGCTCGGCGCAATGGCTCTGTTCGGCGAGAAGTACGGCGATGTCGTGCGCGTTGTCAGCGCGGGCGATTTCTCCGTTGAGCTGTGCGGCGGCACCCATGCGGACAATACCGCAAAGCTCGGTCTGTTCAAGATCGTGTCCGAGTCCTCAGTTGCCGCGGGAATCAGACGTATAACCGCCGTCACCGGCTTCGGCGTGCTCAATCATATAGAAAACGATGAGCGCATCATGCAGTCTGCAGCGGCGGCGATGAAGCTCGGCAATGTCGCGGAGCTTGACAAGCGTGCGGCGACCCTCGCTGCCGAAGTAAAGGCAAAGGATAGAGAGCTTGCGGAGCTTTGCAGCGAGATATCCGCTCTCAAGGCGGGCAGCCTTATGGACAGCGCAAGACAGGTCGGCGGCGTCAGACTTATCACCGCTGAGGTCGAGGTCTCCAACCCCGGCGAGCTTCGCTCGATGTGCGATACCGCCCGTGACAACGGCGCAGATATCGTCGCAGTCTTTGCTGGCGTCAACAAAGAAAAGGGTACTCTGAACTTCGCCTGCGCCTGCGGTGCTGATGCGATAAAACTCGGCGCTCACGCCGGCAATATCGTCCGCGAGACCGCAAAGATAGCAGGCGGCTCGGGCGGCGGCAAGCCGGACAGCGCAATGGCGGGCGCCAAGGACGCTTCCAAGGCGGACGAGGCTCTCGCGGCGGTTGACTCTATCGTCAGCGCCATGTTAAAATAAAATCATAGCTCCGCCGGTCTTTCCCGGCCGGCGGAACAAGCAATGCAATACGGAGGTTTTCTGAAAATGGATGACTGTATTTTTTGCAAAATAATTAAGGGCGAGATACCCTCAAAAAAAGTCTATGAGGACGACGATGTTCTCGCATTCTATGATCTCGAGCCGCAGGCTCCGTTTCATATTCTCATTATCCCGAAGCAGCATATAAAGAGTGCTGCCGAGATAACCCCGGAGAACAGCGCGGTCGTCTCCAAAGTGTTCGAGGCGGCGGCGAAGATAGCCAAGCAGTTCGATCTCAAGGACGGCTTCAGAATCGTCAACAACTGCGGCGACTGTGCGGGTCAGACCGTCAAACACCTGCACTTCCATATGCTCGGCGGCAGAGATTTCGGCTGGCCGGCAGGCTGATAAAAAAGACCATATTAATATTCAGGAGATGTTTATTTTGGCAAAGACCTATACAATGGAAATCGCAGGCGTGAAGAGAGAGCTTCCTCTCTGCCCGGTCAGCGACAAGCTCGATATCGCGGCATTCATCCTTTTCGGTGATGTCGAAGTCACCGTTAAAGCGGCGGAGGAGCTGCTCAAGAAGTGCCCTGAGTTCGATTATATTCTCACTCCCGAGGCGAAGAGCATCCCGCTTGCCTATGAGATGTCCAGACAGAGCGGCAAGAAATATTTTGTTGCCCGCAAGAAGCCGAAGGTCTATATGACCGATCCCGTCTGTGTCAGCGTGCGTTCTATAACCACCGATGCAGAGCAGACCCTTCTTCTCGGCAGAGAGGACGGAGATCAGCTTCGCGGCAAGAAAGTGCTTATCGTTGACGATGTTATCAGCACCGGCGAATCCCTCGCGGCAGTCGTTGCCCTCGCCGATAAGTTCGAAGCGAACATAGTCGCCAAGGCGGCAGTCCTCGCAGAGGGCGACGCGGCGGAGCGCGACGATATCGTGTTCCTCGAGAAGCTTCCTCTTTTCTTCAAATAATCGGAGAATTGAGAAATGGCGCGCCCGTTCACGGTTATCGGTTTTACAATGTTTTTTACGCTGGCTCTTGTTTTTGAACTCGGTCAGAAGGCGGCAGTCGTTATCCTTTCGGCAGCAGCTGCCGCCTTTATCTTTTCTCTGTTCTTCAAGAGCGTTCGGCGTGACTTTGTAATCCCGACTGCGTGTATCGCGGCGGTCGTTGCAGTCCTTTTGTCTTTTGCCGCCGCACTTGTTCCTGATGAAGCATCGGAGAATTTCAACGACGGCGTGCATACCGTGAAAGCGAGCGTTGTCTCGCTCGAGGAACAGAGCGGCGAAAGATATTATACAGAGCTTAAAACTTCCGAGATAGACGGCGAAGAATATAAGCTGAACATACGCCTTTCTTCAAAATCGCGCCTTGGGTTCAAGCCGTATGATACTGTCGAGGGCGATTTGCAGCTCTACGATATCGGCAAGACCCGTGACGCGAGAAACTACTATCTGTCCGAAAATATCTTTATGGGCGGATACGCAAAGGGCGATATGAATATATCTCAGCCGGAGCGCAGGCCGATAGGCTATTATCCGCTCGCGATGCGCGCTTATATCAAAAACACGGTTTCGCGTCTTATCCCCGGCGAACGCGGAGCGCTTGCAACTGCACTTCTGATCGGCGACAAATCAAATTTGCCGAAGAGCGTTTCGGATTCGTTCTCGTCCGCGGGAATATCGCATCTGATAGCCGTTTCGGGTCTGCACCTCTCAATTTGGTGTCTGTTCATTTTGAAAATTTTCGATGTTTTCAGGCTCAGACGCAGAGCGGGAGCAATTATTTCGGCGGCGTTTGTTATAGTTTTTATGGCGGTCTCGGGCTTCACATATTCCGTCATGCGTGCGGGCTTCATGATGCTCGTTATGCTCCTCGGAACGCTGCTTTCTAGGCAGGCGGATTCACTCAATTCCCTCGGCATCGCGCTTGTTATTCTGTGCTTTGCCAATCCGTATTGCGTGATGAGCCTCGGACTGCGCCTCTCGTTTCTCTCAACTCTCGGAATAATATTAGGCTACAGTAATATCGCTTTCCCGTTGAATCCGTATATTGCGCGCGTCAGAAATAAATATGCAAGGCGCGTCTGCGAGTTTATTTTCGGTTCCGTTAGGAGCACCGTGCTCGCCTGTGCGTTCACTCTGCCTGTTATGATACTCGATCTCGGCAAAGTGTCACTTATCGCGATCCCGGCGAATCTTATTTCCGATCTTCCCGCATCTGCGTGTATGATCCTCTCTGGGCTTACCGCTCTCACCGCGAAGTTTTCATTTTTGCGCGTGATAACGGCCGGTCTTGCAGAACTGTCCGGCGTGTGCGCGTCTTTTCTTATCAATTCATCGAAGTCGCTCGCGGCGGTTCCTCATTCGTCTTTGAACGCCTCGACATTTCTGTTTCCACTGTGGCTTGTTTTGATTTTTATCGTCCTTGCGGCGGCTGCGCTTATCTATAAATTTTCGGGGCGCAATACCGTCCGCGCAGCAGTTTTGATATGCACGCTCACCTTTGCGGGCGTGTGCGTCGGATCTTCTGCACTTTCCCGCGCGGCAACCGTAATAACCGTGGCGGATGTCGGCAACGGCTCGGCTGTTGTCGTCAGCTCCGGCGGCAAAACAGCTTTGCTCGGCTGCGGAGGGGACAGCTACTATGCCCTCTCAAATATAGAGTCCGCAATGGACAGCGTCGGCGCGGATAATCTTGATTTTCTTCTTATCCCGCGCGTATCTGAGGGCGAAAGCTCACTCGCACTCGATGTTATCGACACTTTTTCGCCCGAGTATATTCTTGCCGGCGAGACTGATGCCGACCTCAATGAAATACTTAAAACAGAAAATTATAACCTCGCGCCTGCCGCGGATATAAACATCGGCGGCGCAGAATTAAAATATAAAACAACGAATAAAACGAGCACGGCGGTGCTCGGCATGAGCGGCGCTGACGCGGTCATTGTTTTCAGACCGTTTTATGCGCCGGATACAAAAGGGGATATTCTTGTTTTGCGGGAGAATCTGCCGCATGGCATTTCCCCGGAAAACTATAATTTGACTGTGTTCTCTGCGGATGCTGACAGAGCGCCTGCGGTCATGGGCAAATTGCTGTCCCTCGGCGCGGACGCGTACGCGACGGGAGGGCAGGGGAACATCAGAATCACGGTGTTCCCGTCGGGCAGAATTTTGACGGAAAGGATGGACTGAATGGCTGCTATCGGCGAAAAAGAGATAAAAGCGCTTATCAGAAGCGGAGATATCGGCGGCGCGTTCCTGCTTTTTGGAACGGAGAGCTATCTCAAGGAATTTTATTCATCAAAGTTAAAAGATAAAGCCGTCAGCCCGGACTTTGCGGATTTCAACTATCATTTCTTCGACGGTGCGTCGTGTACCCTCGAGGATATCGAGCAGGCGGTCGAGGCTTTTCCGATGATGAGCAGCAACACCTGCGTGTTCGTCAAGGATATGGCTGTCGATTCGCTCGACGAGGATTCTTATGAAAAGCTCGAAAAAATAGTCGGCGATGTCCCGGATTACTGCACGCTGATTTTTTATATCGGCAAGGCAGATTCGCTCAAAAAGACCGCAAAGGCCAAAAAGGCAGTCTCGCTCTTTACAAAATACGGTAATGCAATCGAGCTCAACAAAAAGACCGCTTATGAGCTTGCAAAAATGCTTGTCGGCGCGGCGCAGAAGCGCGATTCTTTGCTCAGCCAGCGAAACGCCGAATATCTTGTCTCTTGCGTCGGGGACGATATGGTTACTCTTTTAAACGAAATCGACAAGCTTTCGGCATATGCCGAGAGACGCGAGATAACCCGCGCAGACATCGACCTGATGTGTGTCAAGACTATCGAAGCGAATGCATTCGACCTGACAAAATATATAATCTCGGATAATTTTGACAAGGCGTACGAAACGCTCAATATGCTCTTCGCCCAGCGTGCGGATGTTATGATGATAATGGGCGCGGTGATATCCGTCTTTGTCGATATCTATCGTGTCAAGGTCAGCGTATCTGCGGGCTACAGAGACACTCAGCCGGCGGAGATATTCTCAAACTACCGCGGCCGCGAGTTCAAATTGACAAAAGTTTCGCGCCAGGCGTCGGCTCTGAGCGTGCGCGTTTTGCGTCAGTGCCTCGATGAACTGCACAGAGCCGATACACTGCTCAAGAGCTCTGCCGTTGATAACAGGATAGTTATGGAGGAACTGCTTGTCAAGCTGTTTGTGGCGATACAGTCACGAAAATAAACGCCGGATGGTGTTGATGGTAAAATGATAAAGATAAAACAGGCGGTCATCGTCGAGGGAAAGTATGATAAAATAAAACTCTCCACAGTCCTCGATACCGTTATAATACAGACCGACGGCTTCGGCATTTTCAAGGACAAAGAGAAGCAGAAGCTGATAAAACGCCTCGCTCAGACACGCGGCATAGTCATATTGACCGACAGCGACTCGGCGGGCTTCAAAATCCGTTCGTTTATCGGCGGAAGCGTTCCGAAAGACAGCGTCATTCACGCCTATATTCCCGACGTGTTCGGCAAAGAGCGCAGAAAGGACGCGCCGTCTAAAGAGGGCAAATTAGGGGTCGAGGGAATCGATACTGAGATCTTGCTTGAAGCGCTCAACCGCGCCGGAGTCACCTGCGAGAGTACGCAGGAAAAGAGCCGAGCTGTAACCGTTGCCGACCTCTACGAAGCCGGGCTCAGCGGAAAAGCGGATTCGGCGGCTCTGCGCAAAAAGTTCCTGCGCAGTCTGTCGCTTCCCGAGCGCCTTTCAACAAGCGCGCTCGTCGATATGATAAATATTTTCATGACATACGATGAATTTCAGGAAAGTATAAGAAAATTTTCACTCAGCGGAGATGATAATCAATGATAAGAATAGGCAGCGGATACGATGTTCATAAGCTTGTCGAGGGGCGGAAGCTCATAATCGGCGGCGTTGATATACCCCATACCATGGGACTTCTTGGCCATTCGGATGCCGATGTCCTGCTCCACAGCATCAGCGATGCGCTGCTCGGCGCGGCGGCAATGGGGGATATAGGCTGCCTGTTCCCGGACAACGATGAAAAATACAAGGGCGCGGACAGTCTCGAACTCCTGCGCGAAGTCGTGCGCGTTATCGGCGCTCAGGGCTGGCACATAGTCAATATCGACTCAACCGTTGCCGCCCAGGCTCCGAAGCTGCGCCCGTATATAGATGAAATGCGCCGCAACATAGCCGACGCCTGCTCGCTCGATGTCTCATGCGTCAGCGTCAAGGCGACCACCGAAGAGGGGCTCGGCTTTACGGGACGCCGCGAGGGCATAAGTGCCTCCGCCGTCTGCCTTATTGAGAAGTAATTTGATTTCAGGCGCGTTTTATGGTATTATAGGAATTGAAGAGAGGTATGCCTATGTTTACTGAAAAGATCGCATCTCTCTGGGATCAGCTGAAGGTCGTATTCTCCGACTTCGCCTTCACGGATTTCCTAGATATCTGCCTCGTTGCGTTCATTCTTTATAGTGTTATCAAGCTCATCCGTGAGACAAAGGCCATTCAGCTTGCAAAGGGTCTTCTGCTTTTCGGTGTGGCTTATCTTGCCATTTACCTGCTCGATATGCAGGCGAGTGAGTTCATATTCAAAAAAGTCTTCGGCGAGATAATTATAGTCCTCGTCATCCTCTTCCAGCCCGAGCTGCGCCATATGCTCGAATCCGTCGGCAGACGCAGCATAACAAAGCTCAATCTTTTCGGCGTGCGCGATGAGGAGACGGAGCGCAATCAGAAGATAAAGGATTCGATCTACGCCGTGTGCAAGGCGTGTCAGAGCATGAGCGAGAGCAAGACAGGCTCTCTTATCGTCTTTGAGCATGATACGCTCCTCGGTGATATCATAAAGAGCGGAACTCCCGTCGATGCGATAGTCTCGCGCGAGCTGATAGGCAATATTTTCTATCACGGCGCGCCGCTCCATGACGGAGCCGCAGTTATCCGCGACGGCAGGGTAGTTGCCGCAGGCTGTGTCCTGCCGCTGACTCAGAAAGAGAATCTCGATACTCAGCTCGGAACCCGCCACAGAGCCGCCATAGGTATGAGCGAGCAGGGCGATGCGATGATAGTCGTCACTTCCGAGGAGACCGGAACAATTTCCATCGCCTGCAAGGGCCAGCTCATCAGAAATCTCACCGATTCCGATCTGCGTGAGCATCTTGTGCGCTACCTTTGCGGAACGAATAACGAAGATAAAGCCGCCGTTAAGGGCATACGCAAGCTGTTCGGAGGTTTTAAGAAATGAAAAAGAAAAAAATAAGCTTCAAAAATCTCATATATGATAACAGATTCGTTTTGGCGCTTTCAATAATCGCCGCAGTTATAATCTGGATCGTTGTCGCAATTCAGGCGAGCCCCGAGGATGACCGGATAATAAAAGATGTCCCTGTTAAAATAGAAATATCAAACAATGTCTCGAATCTCGGGCTTCAGATGTTCGGCAATACGGATTTCACAGTCGAAGTCAAGGTTCACGGCAAGCGCTACGAAGTCGCCGAGAGCGTGCTCACAAAAGACGATATCTCCGTTGTCGCCAAGACCAACTATGTCGATTCGACAGGCAGCCAGACCCTGAAACTCGAAGTGACGGCAAAAGACCCGAGCAAGGCGAACTATGAGATAGTTTCGCTCTCGCAGGATTCGATAAATGTGTATTTCGACTACTACAAAGAGGGAGAATATACTCTCCAGCCCGATGTCGTCTATGACGGCGCGTCGTATGTGACAAACGGACTGATAGCAGAAACCCCGGTGCTCTCTGCGAATACCGTGAAGCTGTCGGGTCCCGTGACTGAGATGGCGAAGATAAAGAAAGTTGTCGCGCGCGTGACTCTGAACAAGAAAATCAGCGCGACCACAACGCTTGACGCCGAGATAATCCCGCTGAGCGAATACGGCGGAAAGCTCCAGTATATAACCGTCAACGACGGACTCGCCGATATCACGATGACTCTTCCGATTTATCAGCGCGCCGAACTGCCGACTACGGTAACTTTCAAGAATGCGCCTGCCGCTTACGCGAGCAACCCGCCCGCGTTTACCTGCAGTCCCGCGAGACTCAATTTCACTATGGACGCGACGAAGCTCTCGTCCATAACCGAGCTGTCGGTCGCCGATATCGATTTCTATATGCTCGGCGCAGGCAGAAATGAGATAACCATAGACCTGACGACGTTGAGCGGAGTCAAGGTTATGAGCGGGGAGACGAAACTCAAGGTTACGGTCGAGATGAACGGCGTGACCTCACAGAAGAGCTCGGTGAGTGCCAACAATATCTCGTTCATCAATGTCCCCGCCGGATATAAAGCGGTCGTGACTCAGACGCGCATACCGTCCGTTGAAGTTGTCGGCCCGAAAGAGAATCTCGAAAAGATAACCACGGATCAGCTCTTCGCCGAGGTCGATCTCAGCAGTGCCGACCCCACCCAGTCCCACGGCACGGCATATGCCCGCGCCTATGTCAAGGACAGCAACAATTGCTGGGTGCATAACAGATACACCGTCAGCTACAGACTCGAAAAAGTCCAATAATAAAAACTTGAACCCTCTGCCGAGTGCAGAGGGTTTATTTCTGCAATTCCATATAAGCAAAATCAAATTGATGAAGCTATCGAATCGGGCTATAGCAAAGTTGAAGCAAGTTACGTCCGATATTGATAATCAAGCTTTTGATAGCCGCGCCGCAGTGTTCGATAACTAATTGAGGAGAGCGAGGGGACGGCTTGCGCAGCAAGACGCACGAGCTCGCACCCGTTCAAGCTCCGGCGCGTTTGCGGGCGAATGTGCCGAGCAGCCGACTGAGAATTGCAAGCTGTGTACTGAGGTGCGGCGTTGCCGGGGTCTCGGGGTGGAACCCCGAGTT
>OHUV01000722.1_pt1 | contig 20291 bp, 20 predicted proteins | sample 1579281 | NCBI WGS metagenome assembly OHUV01 (sample SAMEA3882515, study PRJEB24775) | human gut metagenome | biome: human-associated habitat; feature: intestine environment; material: feces | place: Netherlands | collected 2009/2010
CATGGATGACATCCAGCACGCTGTAACCCTTGCCGGTGCCCAGATTGCAGATGAAGAGACCACAGCCGGTCTCCAGCTTGCGGATGGCGCACACATGGCCCCGGGCCAGATCCACAACATGGATGTAGTCACGCACACCGGTGCCGTCCGGGGTGGGGTAGTCGTTGCCAAAGACGTGCACCTTTTCCAGCTTGCCCACAGCCACCTTGGCAATGTAGGGCATCAGGTTGTTGGGGATGCCGTTGGGGTCCTCGCCGATCAGGCCGCTCTTGTGGGCGCCGATGGGGTTGAAGTAGCGCAGCAGCGCCACATTCAGGCTGGGGTCAGCCTTGCAGACGTCCTGCAGAATGCGCTCGGTGAAGGCCTTGGTGGTGCCGTAGGGGTTGGTGGTAGCGCCCACGGGGAAGTCCTCGGTGATGGGCACACTGGCGGGGTCGCCGTAGACGGTAGCGGAGGAGCTGAACACGAAGTTGTGGCAATCATGATGGCGCATCACGTCCAGAATGACCAGCGTGCAGTTGAGGTTATTGTAGTAGTACTCGATGGGCTTGGACACGCTCTCGCCCACAGCCTTGTAGGCTGCAAACTGGATGACGGCGGTGATGTCCGGGCACTCGGAGAAGATCTTCTCCACATCCTCGCGGCGGGTCATGTCTGCCTTGTAGAAGCGGAAATCCTTGCCGGTGATCTGCTTGACCCGGTCCAGAACCACAGGAGAAGCATTATAATAGTTATCTGCCACCACGATATCGTAGCCAGCGTTCAACAGTTCGATGCAGGTGTGGCTGCCGATGTAGCCGGCACCGCCGGAAACCAAAATTGCCATAGCCGAGTACCTCTCTCACATAGTATTTCTTGCTTTTTCTCTTTGCGCCGGGCGCTGCCCGGTCTGCTTAAAGCATACCGCTTTTTGCCGCAGACTGCAAGGGGCGCTTTCTTTATTCAGATATATTTTTGTTGCATCTTTTCGCATTACACTTTTGATTGACAGAGATTTTTCGCACTTTTCACATGGAGAGAATGCGCCGTTTGTGCAAAACATAGAAATGGAGAGGGAAACTCCCTCAGTCGCAGCCTCCCACCACGCAAAAAACGTCTGCCGAAGCAGACGTTTTTGCATGGTGTATCATTTTTAAAGCTTTCCGCACTGCTTGCCGGTGAAGAACCGCAGGGTGGTGGTAGCGCGGAACACCTTGCCTGCCCGCAGCACCGTAGAGGGGAACTCCGGGTGAGAGGGGCTACACGGATAGTGCTGGGTCTCCAAGGCAAAGCCGCCGTACTTCTGCATGGGCTCGCCGCCCTTGCCCGGGGCAGGGCAGTCCTGCAAAAAGTTACCGGTGTACAGCTGGATGCCCGGCTGGGTGGTGTACAGCTTCATGCTGATGCCGGTCTTATCACTGGTAGCCCATGCGCAGATGCTCTGGCTGGAGCCGCGTGCGCGGTCGATGACATAGCAGTGGTCGTAGCCGCCGCCCACCATGGTGGTCTGGGAGAAGCCGGTGTCGATCTCCTTGCCGATGGTCTTACCGGCGGTAAAGTCCATGGGGGTGTTTGCCACGGGCAGGATGTTGCCGGTGGGGCAGGTGGCGTTGTTGCCTTCCAGATAGCGGGAAGCGTAGATGCGCAGCTTCTGGTTCAGCACATCGCCGCCGCCGTCCAGATTGAAGTAGCTGTGGTTGGTCAGGTTTACGATCGTGTCGGCGTCCGAGGACACACGGTAGTCCATGCGGAAGGTATTGTCGTCGGTGAGGGTATAGCGCACCGCGATCTTCAGGGTACCGGGAAAACCGTCCTCGCCGTCAGGGCTTACAGCCTCCATCAGCAGAGTGTCGCCGAAGTACTTCACCTCATAGATTTTCCGGGAAAAACAGCCGTGCAGGTGGTTTTCGCCGTTGTTTTTTTCCAGCTGGTAGGTCTTGCCGCCCAAGGTAAAGACGGCATTCTCGATGCGGTTGGCGTAGCGTCCCACAAAGGCACCGCAGCAGGTGCTGCCGGACGAGGTGAAGTCGTTCTCGTAATCTGCCATGGTGTCGTGACCCAGCACCACATCCACCGGGCCGTTCTTGGCCGGGACGATGATATTTTTGATCACGCAGCCGTAATCCAGCACGCTGACGGACATACCGCCGGGATTCGAGAGGATGTACTCGGTAACATTAGCGCCCTCTTTGGTCACACCGAAGGGCTTGGAACGGATCTGTGCCATTGGGCCTCGCCTCCTAAAGCTTTTTTCGGAAATGCAAAAGGGGCAGACTGCCCCCTTTTGCATCTTGTCTGTATTTATGATTATATCACAGTTTTACAGTTTTGTGTTGGAATCCTTTTAGAATTACCATCCAATTTTTGCGGCGATTTTTTGTTAGAATCATCGAAAGTGCCTACAATAGCGCTCCCGCCTGCGAGGTTGCGGAGAAAAAACTATTTTAAATATCCTCCGCTGGCGCTCTGGATATTTTCAGCGGAAAAATTATTTTTAATTTCGCGTTTGTCGCGCTCTGCGGAGCGCGACAAACGCTATTTTCACAGAGGGGGTCGTAAAAGGAAACGGCAGATGCAGCGCCGCTTTCTGCGAAAGCGCGGCGCTGCGGGCGGGCGCTCGCTCCCCCTTTGGGGAGCTGTCGCGCAGCGACTGAGGGGCTACGAATGGAGAAGCGAAAAAAGCGTTAAAGCGATAGCGCCGACTGGCGCAGCGCTAGCTTTTTTGTGCTTCGACTTCTTCTTTAGGATTGTCAAGGGCGTGTAGCCCTTGGCCCGTTGCGGGGTGGGTGGAGTCCAGAGGTAGGGAGGGGGGAGTCGGAACACCCCTCCCTGCCTCTGGCCCAGCGGAGCGTCTTTGCACGCTGCTGGCAGGCAGAAAGTTGCCCCGCAGAGCGCCACACTTTTCTGGTTCTCTTTTGGTGTCAAAAGAGAACATCTCTCGGCTATATCCTCTTCCCCTCTCCCCTGTTCCACATGGAACACTTTACTTTTCTGCGGCGGCGGTGGGGATGCGGACGGTGTACTCGATGTAGCCGTCCTTCTCTTCCCGGTGGGCGGTGGCGGGCACGCCGTTGTCGGTCATCAGCCGGATGGCGTGGTCGATGGTATTGACAAAAATGCGCACGTCCCGCACCATGGAGATGCGGTGCCCGGCCTTGGGCGGGCTGTTCAGCAGCTGCTCGATGTAGCTGTCGGTCTGACGGGCGTTCAGGCGGCGCTTGGCGATGGTGATAAGCGCCTCGCTGCGGCGGTTCTCCGGCAGACGCAGCACCGCGCGGGCGTGGCGCTCGGTGAGGTTATTGTCCAGCACGAACTGCCGCTGGTCTGCGGTCAGCTGCAATAGCCGCAGCTTGTTGGCAAAGGTGGGCTGCGCCATGCCCAGACGCTTGGCGGCTTCCGCTTGGGTGCAGTCCCACAGCACCATCACATCCCGCAGCCCCTGCGCCTGTTCAAAGGGGTTCAGGTCGGCGCGCTGGATGTTTTCCAGCAAACCCAGTGCAGCGGTGCGGTCGTCGGCGTAGCTGCACAGGATGGCGGGGATGGTGGTCATCTTTGCCAGCTGGCAGGCGCGCAGCCGCCGCTCCCCTGCCACCAGCTCGTAGCCCTCTGCCACTTTGCGCACCGTAACCGGCTGGAGCAGACCGTTTTCCCGGATGCTCTGCGCCAGCGCCGTCAGCTCCTGCTCGTCAAAGCTTTTCCGCGCCTGAAAGGGCGACGGGTGGATCTGGTCGATGGGCAGAGAGAGTAATTTCCCGGACGTTTTCTTGCGTTCAAACATGATGCTGCCCCTTTCCTGTGAAATAAACCTTCGGTTTTTCCACATTTCTCCGGGAAATCGTGGAAAACCTGTTCAGCTTCAGTGTAGCACACAAAGAAAGACCCCGCCAGAAATTTCGTTCGGCAGGGTCTTACAGGTTGCGTCAAATCATGCGTTATTTCAGCGGGCTTTTTGCAATTTTACCGCCGTTTCTGGGGTATGCTGTCGGAGTTTGCGAAATCTTTTTGCACAAAATCAGCGTGCGGGTGTCGCCGCCGGGCAGGTGCAAAGTGCGGGTCTCGCGGTACTCGCCGCCCAGCTTTTTGATAGCACCCCGGGCGGCGGTCAGCTCCTCTTCCCCGGAGGCACCCTTCATGGCAAGGAAGTTGCCGCCCACTTTTACCAGCGGCAGGCAGTATTCTGCCAGCATGGGCAGGGCTGCCACGGCACGGGCAGAAGCCAAATCAAACTGCTCCCGCCACACCTTGCGGGCGGCTTCCTCGGCGCGCTCCTTGGCAAACTCCACCCCGGTCAGACCCAGCTGGGCGCAGGCGTACTTCAAAAAATCCACCCGTTTGCCGGTGGGCTCCATCAGGGTCAGCTCCAGCTCCGGCTTGAAAATTTTGGTCACGATGCCCGGAAAGCCTGCACCGGCACCCACGTCTACCATGCGCCCGGCAACCTCCGGCTGGCTGGCAAACAGCAGGCTGTCGAGGAAGTGCTTATCCTCGATGCCCTCCGGGTCGGTGATGGCGGTCAGGTTGACCTTCTGGTTGTAGTCTACAAGGATCTGGGCAAAGGCATCCAGCTGATCCAGCTGGGTGCCGGTGAGGGCAATGTTCCATGTGGAACACTTTTCCTCCAACCGCTGTTTGTCGATCATAGTGTTTTCCTTTCTGTCAGGTGGTTGGGGTAGCGCAATCGTTTATTTTATCGCAACTTCGTATTATTTTTGTTGTTTTCCTGCCAGTGCAATGCTCAGCTGCGCCACATCGGAGGGCGAAACGCCGGGGATGCGCCCCGCCTGCCCCAGATTGCGGGGACGGATGCGGGCAAGCTTTTCCCGGGCTTCCAGCGTCAGGCCGGTCAGGGCGGCATACTCGAAATCCTCCGGGATGAGGGTCTTTTCGTGGCGTGCCACTTCCCGGATCATCCTGTCCTGTCGGGCGATGTAACCGGCGTACTTGATCTCGGTCTCCAGCCGCTCTGCCAGCATGGGGGTGATCTCCTCTCCCCAGCCGATGATGCCCGCCACCAGCGGGTAGCTGATCTCGGGACGGCGCAGCAGCTCTTCGGCAACGCCGCCCTCGGCGGCGGGGGCAAGACCGGCGGCTTCCATGGCGGCGCGCAGGTCTGCGGTGCGCAGATGCGCTTCATGCAGGCGGCGGCGCTCGGCTTCCAAAATCTGCTGGGTGTGCTGGTACTTTGCCCAGCGGTCCTCCTGCACAAGGCCGAATTCCCTGCCGATGGGGGTCAGGCGCTGGTCGGCGTTGTCCTGCCGCAAGGTCAGCCGGTACTCGCTGCGGCTGGTCATCATGCGGTAGGGGTCCATGACGCCCTTGGTGACAAGGTCGTCCACCAGCGTGCCCAGATAGCTGGTGTGCCGGGGCAGCACCAGCTGCTCCTTGCCCAGCGCGTTGCGGGCAGCGTTCAGACCCGCCAGCAGACCCTGCGCGGCGGCTTCCTCGTAGCCGGAGGTGCCGTTGAACTGCCCTGCCCCGTACAGACCCCGCACCACCTTGCTTTCCAGCGTGGCTTCCAGACTGGTGGGGTCTACGCAGTCGTACTCGATGGCGTAGGCGGGGCGCATGATCTCCAGATGCTCAAAGCCCTTGATGCTGTGGTAGAAGGCGTTCTGCACGTCCTCCGGCAGGCTGCTGGACGCACCCTGCAAATACATTTCCTCGGTGTTCTCGCCGCAGGGCTCTACGAACAGCGGGTGACGGTCTTTGCCGGAGAAGCGCACCACCTTATCCTCAATAGAGGGGCAATAGCGCGGGCCGACACCCTCGATCATGCCGCCGTACAGCGGGCTGCGCTGGATATTGTCCAGAATGATCTTGTGGGTCTCGGGGTTCGTGTAGGCGATCCAGCATTCCACCTTGTTGTGCATGGGTGCATCGGTCAGGAAGCTGAAGGGCTGCAATTCGCTGTCCGGGTCGCCGGGCTGGCATTCCAGCTTGGAAAAATCAATGCTGCGGCGGTGCACCCGGGCAGGGGTGCCGGTCTTGAACCGGCGCAGCGGCAGACCGGCAGCTTTCAGGCTGTCGGTCAGAGCGTTGGCGGCGTGCATCCCGTCCGGGCCGGAGGCGTACCACGCATCGCCCACAAAAATTTTGCCGCCGAGGTTCGTACCGGTGGCAAGTACCACGCACTTGGCGGTGTATTCGCCGTGCAGCTGGGTGATAACGCCCTTCACATGGCCGTTTTCCACTTCCAGCGCCACCACCTCAGCCTGATGGATGGCCAGACCCGGGGTCTGTTCCAGCGCGTGCTTCATGTATTCGTTGTAGCGGCGGCGGTCGGTCTGCACCCGCAGTGCGTGCACGGCGGGGCCTTTGCCCTTGTTCAGCATCCGGCTTTGCAGATAGGTGGCGTCTGCCGCCAGACCCATCACGCCGCCCAGCGCGTCCACCTCCCGCACCAGCGTGCCCTTGGCAGTGCCGCCGATGCTGGGGTTGCAGGGCATATTGCCGATGGCGTCCAGACTCATGGTAAAGACGGCCGTTTTTGCGCCCAGCACAGCAGCTGCATGGGCGGCTTCGATGCCCGCATGGCCAGCGCCGATGACGATGACATCATATTCTCCTAAGTGGTTCATATACTTTCGGGTTTCCTCTAATCAATGATTTGAATTTATTTTCCCACACAGAACCGTTCGAACACCTGTTCGATGACAGCCTCCGAGGCGTTTTCGCCGGTCAGGTCGCAGAGGGCATCCAGTGCGTCATCCACGCAGACCGAAACGGCGTCCAGTCCAAAGCCGCCGGCGGCGGCATCCAGTGCCCCGGCTACGGCGTCCCGGGCGCGGAGGGCGGCGGAAAGCTGCCGCTGCCCGGACAGGCTGGCGGCGTGGGGGTCGATGCTGCCCGTGCCCAGCAGCCGCGCCACCGCAGCGGCGATGACCTTGCGGCTCCCCTCTTCCCGGCAGCAGACCGGCAGCACCATGGCAAAATACGGGGCGATGAGCTCCGCGTCAAACCGGGTGGGCTTGTCCTCTTTGTTCACAAGGGCAATGGCGGGGCGGCCCGCGCTGCGCTGCGCCAGCGCCAAGTCCTCCCGGCTGGGCGGCTCGGAGCCGTCAAAGACAGCCAAAATCAACCCGGCTTCTTCCAGCTTTTTCCAGCTGCGACGGATGCCCTCGGCTTCGATGGCGTCCTCGGTCTCCCGCAGACCGGCGGTGTCAAAGAGGTTCAGCCGGATCTCTCCCAGCTGCACCGCCTGCTCCACCACATCGCGGGTGGTGCCCGCCACCGGGGTGACGATGGCACGGTCGAAGCCTGCCAGCAGATTGAGCAAGGTAGACTTGCCCGCATTGGGGCGTCCCACGATGGCGCAGTCCACGCCCTCGCGCAGCACCGCACCGGCATCGTAGCTGCGGATGAGGGCGTCCAGTTCCTCCCGCACGGCGCCCAGCACGGTGCGCAGATGGGCGGGGTCCAGCTCCGGCACATCCTCCTCCGGGAAGTCCACCCAAGCGGCCAGATGCGCCTGCAGGGCGGTCAGCTGGGCTTTCTGAGCGTTGATCTTTTTCGCCAGTGCGCCGCCCAGCGCGGCGTTAGCCAGCGCTGCCCCCTGCCGCCCGTCCGCTGCAATCAAGTCCATGACCGCTTCGGCCTGGGTCAGACCCAGCTTGCCGTTCAGGAAAGCACGGCGGGTGTACTCGCCGGGGGCGGCAGGCTGCGCGCCCGCTGCAAGGCAGGCTTCCACCAGCCGCCGCGCCACCGCGCTGCCGCCGTGGCAGGAAAGCTCCACCACGTCCTCGCCGGTGTAGCTGTGGGGTGCGCGGAAAAACAGGGCCACGCCCTCGTCAAAGGCTTCTTCCCTGTCCACGAAATGCCCGAACAGTGCGGTGTAGCCCTTAGCCTGTTCCACCTTTTTTGCCGGATTTGCCGGGTGGAACACCCGGGCAGCCACGGCATAGCTCTCTGCGCCGGACAGGCGCACCACAGCAATGCCGCCCGCCCCGGGGGGCGTTGCGATGGCGGCAATGGTCGATCCCTGCATACTGCATCCTTTCCGCGCACCCGTCTTACGGGTGCGCTGTGCTGGTGCGCCCAGCACGGCAGACCTGCCGCAGCGCACACTTTCTGATTTTACAGTTTATTTTACCACGTTTTTGCGCAAAAAGATACACCCGCCGCACGGTTTTTCCACATCTTCCAAAATGTTTGTGGAAAAAAGGATTGAAAATGGCTTCCGCTGCGCTCTAGCCATGTTCAGCGGAAGAATTATTTTTAATTTCGCGTTTGTCGCGCCCTGCGGAGCGCGACAAACGCTATTTTCACGGGAGGGGTCGTGGAGACAAACGGCATTTGCAGCGCCGCTTTCTGCGAAAGCGCGGCGCTGCGGGAGAAGAGCTCGCCCTCTCAGTCAAGCCCTGTCGGGCTTGCCAGCTCTCCCAAAGGGAGAGCCCTTGGCATGGCGGTGTAGTTTCCGGTTAAACCGCAAAGCTTCCGGGCGCGCTCGCTCCCCCTTGGGGGAGCTGTCGCGCAGCGACTGAGGGGCTTTAAATCGGCGGAGCCGGAAAAAACGGTTAAAAGATCTTCACGCCGAACAGGCGTGAATCTTCAGTTTTTTTCGGTGTAGCCCACTTCTTTGGGGTTAAAAGGGGCGAGCAGCCCCTTTTTCGTGGCTCCAGCGCGTCGAAATCGCTGGCACTTTTCTGGTTCTCTTTTGGTGTCAAAAGAGAACATCTCTCGGCAGCATCCTCCTGCCCCAGCGGAGGGCATTTAAAATCGTTCACCCTGTCAGCCAGCAAAGCTGCTGCACGGTAAGGCGGGGCTGCAAGGCGCGGTTGACGCTGCCCGCCAGCAGGGCCGCGCCGTGGGCGATGACGCTGTCCAGTGCGCGGGGCGTGACCACAAGGTCTGCGCCCTCCTGCGCCTGCATCAGGGTGGGGATGCCCGCCGCCACCACCGGCACGCCTAAGGTGTCCCGGGTCAGGTGGCGGGTGTGGTCGGCCTGCGCCGGGTAAAGCCCTGCGTCCGAAAACTGCACTGTGCGCCCCAGCCGCTGCCCCTCGGCGGAGCAGAGACTGTCCACGCAGACCACCGCCGCCGGGCGCAGCTGCCCCACCAGCGCCGCCGCCAGCTGCTGCAGGGAAAGCCCGGTGGCTGCCGCCACCCCGGGCGCAACGGCTGCCACCGGGCGCAGGCCCCGCACCGGCGGGGCAGCGCCCGCGCCCATGGTGACAAGGATGCGCTGCACCGTGCGCGGGCCAAGGGCATCGGCGGTGATGCGGCGGTTGCCCACCCCCAGCACCAGCACCGGGCCTTCGGGCGGCAGCAGGGGCCGCAGCTCTGCGGCGGCGGCTTCGATCACGGCGCTGTCCCGCTCGTCCAGCAGGCTCACGCTGGGGACCTCCAGCGTCACATACCGGCCCCGCGGCCGCGCCAGCCCCTCCCGCGCGATCTCTACCCGGGTGATCGTCACGCCGCCCTGACGGGCCGTTGCCACGCGCACCCCGGCGGGCAGGGCGGTTTTGCCCGGCTGGCCGAACAGTTCATCGGCAAGGTCAGTTTCCCGCATTTTGCATCCCCCATCCGGCTGAATTTCCGTATTTGGGCGCTTTTCCCGCCCAAACGGTACCAGAAGTATGGGAAAATGAAAAAATTCTAAACAAAAATTCAAAAAAGGCTTGCGCTGGTACGGCAAATATGGTATCATAAGGTGCGCTGTTATAGGTAGCCAAGGAGGTGGAACGAATGCCTAACATCAAATCTCAGAAGGACCGCGTCGTGCAGGCTGCTGCAGAGCAGGCTCACAACAAGGCCATTAAGACCAACCTGAAAACAGTCGTCAAGAAGGCAGACGCTGCCATCGATGCGAATGCCGCTGACAAGGACGCAACCGTCCTGGCTGCTGTTTCCGCGATCGACAAGGCTCGCGCTAAGGGTGTCATCAAGAAGAACACCGCCAGCCGCAAGATCAGCCGTATGGCAAAGCGTGCTAACAAGAACGCTTGATCGCGCAGTTTGATTGACGAACAAAACCTCTGTGCCGGGTGACCGGCACAGGGGTTTTTGTTTTTTCCGCTGTTATGTCCCGCACAGTGCGGCAAGGCTTTGCCGCTGCACCGGTTCCAGCAGCTGCTCCGGCGGCAACGGCTGCGGCGGCAACGCCACCCACCACACCGCCCACGCTGCGGGAACCACCGCCGCCAGCGAAAGCCCCGGGTACAAAAGCGCCGGCTCGTGCAGCCACGGGCTGCCCGGCGGCAGCACCAGCGCCGTGCACAGGCACAGTGCCGCCCACAGCTCCCACAATACGGTCTGTCCGCTGTGTTTCATGCGCCTCACCTCCGTTTTGCCCCCAGTTTACCAGCCGCCGGGTGCAAAATATAGCGAAGCAGCGCGGACAAAACAGCTTAGTTCTGGTCGTGGCTCTTGCCCACAAGGCTGCACACCACGCCGCAGACAAGGCTTGCGGTGATGCCCGCAGAGGCAGCGGTCAGCCCACCGGTCAGGATGCCGATGGCCCCCTTTTCCGCCACGGCGGTGCGCACCCCTTTTGCCAGCAGATGCCCAAAGCCCAGCAGGGGCACGCTCGCCCCCGCACCGGCAAACTCTGCCAGCGGCGCATACAGCCCCACCGCCGAAAGCACCACCCCCGCCACCACATAGCCGGTCAGGATGCGGGCCGGGGTCAGCTTTGTCAGGTCGATGAACAGCTGCCCCACCGCGCAGATAGCGCCGCCTACTAAAAATGCCCACAGATAGTTCATTTCAGTTCTCCTTTTCCGGCGCGGTCAGCTCTACCAAATGCGCCACCGCCGGGATGCTCTCCTTCTGCAAAAAGGTGGTCTGGCTCATCAGCGCCCCGGTGGCGATAAACAGCACCCGGCGGCTGCCGCGGCGCAGCAGCTTTGGCAGGATATGCGCGCAGAGTACGGCGGCGCAGCAGCCCGCGCCCGAACCGCCGCTCTTTACCCGCTGCTCCCCGGCATCGTAGAGCAGACAGCCGCAGTCTGCGTGGTTTTTCAGCAGCAGACCCTCTGCCGCCAACAGCTCCCGCAGCATCTGACTGCCCACCAGCCCAAGGTCGCCGGTGTAGATGCAGTCGAAATCCCGCAGCTCTGCATGGGTGTCGGCAAGATACTGCAGCAGCGTAGCGGCGGCTGCCGGTGCCATGGCTGCGCCCATGTTGTTGATATCCTTAATGTTATAGTCCTGCACCCGGCCAAGGGTCGCGGCGGCAATGCCCACCCCCTGCCCTTCCGGGCGCAGCAGACAGCACCCGGCGGCGGTAGCCGTCCACTGGGCGGTAGGGGTGCGCACCGCGCCGTAACTCAGTGGGGTGCGGAACTGACGTTCTGCCGCGCAGAAATGGCTGGAAGTCATCGCCAGCAGGTTCTGCGCCGCCCCGCTGCTGCACAGTGCCGCGCCCAGCGCCAGCGCCTCCGCCATGGTGCTGCACGCCCCGAACAGCCCCGCAAAGGGCACGCCCAGTTCCCGCAGCGCGTAGCCGGAGGCGGTGCACTGCGCCTGCAGATCTCCCGCCAGCGCAAGGTCCACCTGCTCTGCGGGCAAGCCAGCCTTTTGCAGGCAGAGCCGCGCCGCCCGCAGCTGCAACTGCTTTTCGGCGGCTTCCCAGCTGCACTGTCCCAGCCGATTGTCGGTGGTCAGTTCGTCAAAGCCCGCTGCCAGCGGGCCCTCGCTCTCTTTTTTGCCGCCCGCCGCCGCCTGTGCGGCGATGACCGGCGGGGTATGGAACAACAGGGTATCGCCCCGGCGCTCTGTCATAAAAAATTTCTCCCTTTCTGCAAAAAATGCCCCGGAACGTGCTATACTGGTGCTGTGGCTCTGCAATATCCGGCGGGGCTGTTCCGTATTATAAGGCAGAAGCCCCCAGCAGCCACAGCACCACACCGTACACCACCGCCGCCAGCGTGCCGTACACGATGACCGGCCCGGCGATGAGGAACATCTTGGCTCCCGTGCCCGGTACACGGCCCTCGGCCTTGAACTCGATGGCCGCACTGACCACCGCGTTGGCAAAGCCGGTGATGGGCACCAGCGACCCCGCCCCGGCCTTTGCCGCCAGCTTCTGGTACCAGCCCAGCGTGGTCAGCACCGCCGAGAGCAAGATCAAGGTGCAGCTGGTCAGGGTGCCCGCCGCTTCGGCGTCCGCGCCCTGCCGCAGAAACAGCTGCCGCAGCCCTTCGCCCAGCAGGCAGATACCGCCGCCCACGCAGAACGCCCAAAGGCAGTCTGCCAAAAGCGGCGAGTGCGGCCCGGCCTTCTGCACCCGGCGTGCGTATTCCTGCGCTGTCATCTTCATCTTCCCGCGCCCCCTTTTGCGGATAGTCTGCCCGGGGCGGCGGGTGCTTATCCTTTTTTGTGAAAGAAGGTAGGTTCTATGCGTTCTTCCCATCATCGCAACCATCACGCCCGCCGTCTGCTCTGCCTGACGGCGCTGGCCTGTTTTGCGGCGGGCGGCACTGCCTACGCCTGCACCCGCAAAGCTGCGGTGCCGCAGCTGCCCGAGCTGCCCGCCGAGAGCCTTGCGCAGCCCGCCGAATACGGCGTGCAGCAGAGCACCCTTACCGCCGCACAGGCGCAGGCCATCCTGGATGACCCCCGCATGATCCTTGTGAGCCGCACCCACCCGATAACGGAGGACTACCCCGTCGAGACCAAGGAATGCGGCTCGGCCACCGCTATCAACAAGACTTTGCAGACTGAAGCCGCCGATGCCTTTCTCTCCATGCAGGCTGCTGCCGCCAAGGACGGCGTGGATGTGCGGATGCAGAGCGGCTACCGCAGCGTCAGCTACCAGAAAAAGCTGTACGACAACAAGACCCAGTACTACCGTGATAAGGGTCTGAGCGAAGCCGCCGCCCGGGAAAAGGCGGCTGTCATCGTCAACCCGCCGGGCTGCTCGGAGCACAACTGCGGCCTTGCCGCCGACCTGAACAGCCCGGAGCACACCACCCTTGACACCGGCTTTGCCGACACCGCCGCCTTTCGCTGGCTGTGCGAGAACGCGGAACAGTACGGCTTTATCCTGCGCTACCCCAAGGAAGCCGAAAGCGTGACCGGCATCACCTACGAACCGTGGCACTGGCGCTATGTGGGCGCGGAAAATGCCGCCCTGCTCAACCAGAGCGGCCTGTGTCTGGAGGACGCGGTAGCCGTTTTGCAGCGCATTGCCGCCGGGGAGACCGTGACCGGTTAAAATCCGATGAAAACTGCCGGAAAACCCTGTGGGGTGCGTTGCAATTTACCTGCCGTTATGGTAAGATAAATACAGTCTGCCCGTGTGCGCGGTGCAGCCCCGCACCCCGACAAACGAATTCAACAAAAGAAGGAATATTTTATGATAAACCGCACAAAACTCTCTGTGATCGCCGTCAGTGCCGTGCTGGCTGTCGCCCTGACCGGCTGCGGCGGCAGCGCTTCTTCCGCGCCGTCCTCCGTGTCCAGCGCCGCCACCTCTGCACCGGTCACCGATGCAGCTTCTCCGGCGGCGGATGCCACCGAAAACGGCACCGCCGATCTGGACAGCGCCGTGGAGACCCTGCTGGCTGCCAACCCCATCTCCAACCAGTTCGAGATCGCCGCCATGAACATTGAGTACGACTTCGGCCTGAAAGCGGAGGACGTAGCCGCCTACAAGGGCGTGAAGAGCAATGACAACGGCGATGCCGGCCTTGTGCTGGTGGTGGAAGCTGCTTCCGGCAAGGCACAGGACGTGGCGACCGCGCTGGAGAGCTACAAGCAGGATCAGGTGGCTTTCTACGGCAACTACGCCGAGTTTGCACAGGCACAGAGCAACGTGGAAAACGCCATCATCTCCTCCAAGGGCGACCGTGTGGTCATGGTGATTGCCTCCAACGAGTGCTCCGCAGACCTGAACAGTGCTGTGGACAGCGCCCTGAACAGCTGAATCTGATCTTCTGAGCCGGTGCCATCTGCGGCATCGGCTTTTTTCAGTCAAGCCCTCCCGCACCCGGGATGGAAAAACCGTTATTGCCCGCAAAACTTGTAAAAAAGGAGGCTGACCCCTTGGTTTTCAGCACCATCATCTTCCTGTTCCGTTTTCTGCCCATCACGCTGGCGCTGTACTATCTTGCCCCCGCAAAACTCAAGAACACCGTGCTGTTTTTATGCAGTCTGGTGTTCTACTGCTGGGGTGAGGTGCGCTTTTTCCCGGTCATGGTGGCGCTTATCCTCATCAACTACCTCAGCGGCCTTGCCATCGAACATTTTGATGCAAAGCCCGCGCTGCGCCGCTTCTTTCTGCTGGTGGCGCTTGTCGGCAGCTTGGGGATGCTGTTCTACTTCAAGTACGCAAACTTTGTGCTGCGCAGCGCAAATGCCCTGCTGGGCACCGCCTTTGCCGAGATACAAGGCATCGGCACTTTGCCGCTGGGCATCAGCTTTTACACCTTCCAGACCCTTTCCTACTCCATCGACGTCTACCGCCGGGATGTAAAAGCCGAGCGCAATATCATCGACTTCGGCGCTTATGTGGTCATGTTCCCGCAGCTCATCGCGGGGCCTATCGTCAAGTACCGGGACGTCTCCGACCAGCTGCACGTCTACAAGCACCGCTATAACCTCAAGCAAATTGAAGAGGGCATGACCCTGTTCACCTTCGGTCTTGCCAAAAAGGTGCTGCTGGCGGACGCCGTGGGCGCGCTGTGGACGGACATCATCGGGGTGGCTGACAGCCCCTCCACCACCTTTGTGGGGCTGGCAAACGCTTCCACCCCGCTGGTGTGGCTGGGCATCATCGCCTACAGTTTGCAGCTGTACTTCGATTTTTCCGGCTACTCCCTGATGGGCATCGGCATGGGCAAGATGCTGGGCTTCGACTTCCCCGCAAACTTCAACTACCCCTATATCTCCGCTTCCATCACCGAGTTCTGGCGGCGCTGGCACATGACCCTGTCCGGCTGGTTCCGCGAGTATGTGTATATCCCGTTGGGCGGCAACCGCAAGGGGCTCAAGCGGCAGATCTTGAACCTGTTCATCGTGGAGCTGCTCACCGGCATCTGGCACGGCGCGAACTGGAACTTTATCTGCTGGGGTCTTTACTACTTTGTGCTGCTGGCTGTCGAAAAGCTGTTCCTGCTGCCCTACCTGAAAAAAGGCAGGGTGTGGCCGCATTTCTACACCCTGTTCCTCGTGGTGGTAGGCTGGGCGATGTTCGTGGGCAACGACACCGGCGTGTCCTTCGGGCTGTTGTTCCAAAAGCTCTTTGTCCCCTCCGGCGGGGTGTCGCCGCTGTATTTCCTGCGGAACTACGGCGTGCTGCTGGCGGTAAGCGTGGTGTGCTGCACCCCGCTGATCGAAAAGCTGTGGGATGTGCTGCGCAAGAACGTGGTCACCCGCTGCGCTGCCATCCTGACGCTGCTGGTGGTCTCCACCGCCTATGTGGTGGGCAGCACCAACAGCCCGTTCCTGTACTTTAACTTTTAAGGAGGCGGGAAGATGTCCAAACACGAAAAAAAGACCTCCTCCCTTTTGCACTACCCGGTGCTTGTGGTGTTCAGCCTGTTTTTCATCGGGCTGTTCGCGCTGGATATGGTCACCCCGGACCGCAGTTACAGCGAGCTGGAGAACACCACCCTCAGCCAGCGCCCGGCGCTGACCCAGTTCACCGCCAAGGGGCTGAACAGCTACTTTACTGCCTACACCAAATACGTCAAGGATCAGGTGGCGGGGCGCGACCAGTGGATCAGCCTGCAAAGCGTGGTGGAGACCACTCTGCTGCAAAAGCAGCAGAGCGGCGGCATTCTGCTGGGCAAGGAGCACATGATGTTCCCCCGCACCTACGGGCTGCTTTCCAGCGAGGAGCGCACCCTGCCCAAGAACACCGCAGCGCTCACCAGCCTGTGCCAGCGCTACCCGGGCAAGGTGAATGTGCTGCTGGCACCCGCTGCCAGCGATATCTATAAAGAAAACGTGCCCGCAAACGCCCCCCTGCTGGACGAGGACGGCTACCTTGACCAGCTTTCTGCTGCGGTGCAGGCGGCCGGCGGCAGCTTTGTGGACGTGCGTCCCACCCTTACCGCCCACAAGAGCGAGTATATTTATTACCGCACCGACCACCACTGGACGAGCCTTGGTGCCTACTACGCTTACAGCCAGCTGTGCCAGACCCTTGGCCTTACCCCCTTTGACACCGCCGCCCACACTGCGCTGACTGCCGACGGCTTTTACGGCACCCACTACGCCAAGGCGCGCACATGGAACGCCGTGCCGGACATGATCACCTACTACGACCTTGCCAACACCCTGACGGTATGGAACGTAACGGCGGCAGGTCAGCCCACCGAGGGGCAGACCACCGGCCTGTACGACACAGAGAAGCTCTCCGTTTATGATAAATACGCCATGTTCCTGCACGGCAACAACGGTTTAAGCCGGGTGCAGGGCAACGGCAGTGGGCGCATCCTTGTCATCAAGGACAGCTACGCCAACTGCTTTGTACCCTACCTGACCGCCAACTACGCCGACATCGATGTGGTGGACTTCCGCAACTACAACTACGGCTTGGACAAGCTGATTGCCGACAACGGCTACGACCAGATCCTTGTGCTGTACAACTTTGACAGCTTCAAGAGCGACCCCTACCTCTACCGCGCCGGAGTACAGGGGTAAACAGCCAAAAGCCTAAATTATTGCAGTCTATTTTCACAAATTTATAGCCGCAATTTCATGCGTCCCGCCAGTTTTTGCACAGATGTGCCAAAACCCCTTGATAAAATCCGACCACTGTTGTAGAATGACCATATAGAGAACAATGCTCTATCAGCCTTTGGGTATAGACGCCGGGGGATCGGGATGCAATGCGGCATTTCCCTTTGACAAAGGAGTATTGATGATGAAAAAGATGAATTATCCCGCAGATTATGCGGTACTTTCCAACGAAGAAATGACCTATACCACCGGCGGCGGCGCAGTGGATGATGCTGCCAGTCTCGCCACTACTGCCGCAACGGTCGTAGGTGCTGTGGTGCTGGCCTCCAGCTACATCTGGGGCATCAAGCAGGCACGCACATGGCTGCAGCAGGACGGCAACAAGGACGGCAACTTCTTTACCGTGATGGGCCGCGCCACCGATGCCCTTGCCGCCGATATGGGCAAATCCGCCGGCAACTTTGTGCGGGATGCCGTTTCCACCATCATGGTGGTGGCACTGGCTCCCCTGAGCGCCATTCTGCTGGTCGTGCGCTGAGACCCTTTATTCAGAAAAAGCGGTGCGTTTTTGGGTGCACCGTTTTGGATAGCTTTGTTTCAAAAGGAGTGTTATTATGGAAAAAATGATGATGCCCGCGTATTACAACGTCCTGTCCACTGAGGAAATGACCTACACCGAAGGCGGCGCTACTGCTACCATGTCTGAGGCTCTGCTGTGCTGGCTGATTCCTCCGTACGGCTGGTTCAAAGGCGTGACCGCTGTCCGCGACTACCGCCGTAAGAACCCCAACACTTGGATGGAGAAGGGTCTGGATGCTCTGGCTACTGATATGGAGAAGAGCACTGCCAACACCATCCGCGACCTCGCCTGCGCTGCATGGTTCGTCACTTCAACCGCTTCTGGTGTCGGTCTGGTCATCAACGCAGCGATCATCCTGCTCTGATCCATCTTATCTCATAAGACCGGCTCGGAGTACACCAAAGAACAAAGCAGGCGGAGGCGCTGCCCGAAAGGGCAGCGCCTCCGCTGTTTTTATGCTCATTCTTCCGGCAAAGAATCCTCTTCCAAAGGTTCTTCCCTTGTTTTATCAAACAACACGCTCAGATAGTCCCTGCGGCCATAGAGTACACGGTCGACCGTGACCACCGATTTTCCGGTATGGTAAAAAATCAAATAGTTCTCGCATACAAGGAACCGTTCTTCTCCTATTACTTCCGATATGGATGAAAGCAGCATTCCGCTCTCCGCAAAATCTTCCAGCTGATCTACTCTGTCCATGATTTTATTGACAAGTCTTTCCGCCGCCTGCTGATTTTGCAGATCAAGTGCAATATAATCCCAGATCGAATCCAAATCACAGCGTGCCTCGTCTGTGTATAAGATCTTATTTTTCATTTGCTCTTGCACGGAAATGCGCCCTCATTTCTTCACTGGTCAGACAGCCTTTCTCTTCCCCGGAGCGGCGACCTTTTGCGATCTCACTCATCAGACGGATCGTTGCCTGTGCTTTCTCATAATCACGCAGTTCCACAATGGCATATTTTCCGCGGCCGTTCTTGGTCAGAAAGACCGGCGAGCCTTCCTCCACATCCCGCAATACCTCGTTATAATTTCGCAAATCAGAGATCGGTTTAATATTCGGCATATTATCCACTCCTTTCAGTTTTAGTATAACGCATCTTGTTGTAAAATTCAACGTAAAATTTGCAGCAAAAAACAAAAATCCCCTGAACTGCTGTTCCCGGCAGCTCAGGGGATTTCATACCTTATGCGTTGAACATATCCTTCAGCTTTTTGAAGAAGCCCTTACGCTTTTCGTAGTTTTCTTCTTTCAGCGTACCCTCAAATTTTTTCAGGGCATCGCGCTGCGCCTTGTTCAGCTTTTTGGGGATCTCCACCTCGCACTTGACGTACATATCGCCGCGGCCACGGCCGTTCAGGTACTGGATACCCTTGCCGCGCAGGCGGAAGGTGGTGCCGCTCTGGGTGCCCTCGGGCACGGTGTACTCCACCTTGCCGTCAATGGAGGGCACGGTGACGCTGTCGCCCAGCACCGCCTGACTGTAAGTGATGGGCACGGTGACCCATACATCGTAGCCGTCGCGCTGGAACACCTCGCTGGGGCGCACGCTGACCATGACGATGACGTCACCGGCGGGGCCGCCGTTGGTACCGGCATCGCCCATGCCGCGCAGTGCAAAGCTCTGGTCGTCGTCGATGCCCATGGGGATGGACACCTCCAGCGTCTTTTTGGTAGCCACCTTGCCGCTGCCGTGGCAGACCTTGCAGGGGTTCTTTACCAGCTTGCCCTTGCCGCCGCAGCGGGAGCAGGGCTGCTGGGTCTGCATCACGCCAAAGGGGGTGCGCTGCTGGCGGATGACAAAGCCGCGTCCGCCGCAGTCCGGGCAGGTCTCGGGGCTGGTACCGGCGGCGCAGCCGGAGCCGTGGCACTCAGTACACTCCTGCTGGCGGGTGATGGTAATGTTCTTCTTGCAGCCGTGCACGGCCTCGTCAAAACTCAGGGTGATGCGCACCCGGATGTCCTGACCCTTGCGGGGGGCGTTGGGGTTTGCCTGACGGGACGAGCCGCCGAAGCCGCCAAAGCCGCCGCCGAAGATATCGCCAAAAATGTCGCCCAAGTCCACACCGTCGCCGCCAAAACCGCTAAAGCCGCCGGGGCCGCCGCCGTTCTGTGCTGCATAAGTGGGGTCAACACCGGCAAAGCCGTACTGGTCGTACAGCTGGCGCTTCTTCGGGTCCGAAAGCACCTCGTTTGCTTCGTTGATCTCCTTGAACTTTGCCTCGGCGTCCTTATCGCCGGGGTTATAGTCCGGGTGGTACTTCATGGCAAGCTTGCGGTATGCCTTTTTGATCTCGGCATCGCTTGCGCCCTTGGATACCCCCAGCACTTCGTAATAATCACGCTTTTCCTGTGCCATATCCACTCACCTCTCCGGGAACGCCCTCCCCGGGTAACGCCCCGGTCGGTTCCTCACTCTATAAACCAGCAAGAGCCGCTCCGGCCTAAACCGGAGCGGCTTTTGCTTTATTGCGCCTGTGCCCGCCGGTTTGGCCGGACACAGCGCTTTGTGTCAGACTTAGACTTCCTTGAAGTCGGCATCCACAACGCCGTCATCGTTGGGCTTTTCGTTGGCTGCGCCTGCGTCAGCACCGGGCTGTGCACCGGCGGCCTGCTGTGCGGCAGCGGCTGCCTGATACATCTTCTCGAACACCTGGCTCAGGGCTTCCTGCTTTGCCTTGATGTCGTCCACGTTGCCGGACTGGACAGCGGTCCGCAGGTCGGCAAGCTTTGCCTCGGCATCGCTCTTCACGTCTGCGGGCAGCTTGTCGCCGTTCTCCTTCAGCATCTTCTCGGTCTGGAACACCATCTGGTCGGCACCGTTGCGGATATCGACCTCTTCACGCTTCTTCTTATCGTCGGCAGCAAACTGCTCAGCTTCCTTCACAGCCTTGTCGATGTCCTCCTTGGACATATTGGTGGAAGCGGTGATGGTGATGTTCTGCTCCTTGCCGGTGCCCAGATCCTTGGCGCTGACCTTCACGATGCCGTTGGCATCGATATCGAAGGTAACTTCGATCTGAGGCACGCCACGGGGAGCCGGAGCAATGCCGTCCAGATGGAAGGTTCCGAGGCTCTTGTTGTCGCGGGCAAACTCACGCT